>JAABUU010000539.1_pt1 | contig 83593 bp, 72 predicted proteins | sample 5559301 | NCBI WGS metagenome assembly JAABUU01 (sample SAMN10711884, study PRJNA513360) | rock metagenome | isolation source: Antarctica rocks | place: Antarctica: Victoria Land, Richard Nunatak white
CCGACTGGAGTCGAAGAAAATCTCCAAGACGAACTCCGTCACGAGCCAGTTGCCGTACACGATCGCGCCTGAGAACGTCCACGTCGGCCCATCGGACTACGTGCCGTGGTTGACCGACCGCAAATGGGCAAACATCCGCATCGAGGGGACGACCTTCGGCGATGTACCAATCTCGCTCGAACTGAAGTTGGAAGTCTGGGACAGCCCGAACTCGGCGGGCGTCGTCATTGACGCGATCCGTTGCGCGCGCCTCGCCCTCGATCACGGTTTGAGTGGCGCGCTCACTGCCCCATCGTCCTACTTCATGAAGTCTCCACCCGTGCAGGTCACAGACGATCAAGCGCGGCAGGATACCGAAACCTTTATCCAGACCTATGCTCGCGAAACCGCTGAGAGAAAGAAGATCGCGAAGGCCGTCTCAAGTGGCGGCAACGACTGAGCCATGATTATCCATAGGGGCGGTTCGCGAACCGCCCTCTCTCAATGGCTGGCTGATTTGCGTAAGGACGCGACGCGATGACGCGAGAGGGCGGTTCACGAACTGCCCCTACGCAATCATTGCTGTATTGGCTTGTCCGGCTCGCATCCGCGCTCCTGATGGTCATTCCCGTGCGCTTCTCGTATGCCCTCGCGGGGGCAATTGGGGAAGCATACTGTTTTGTGCGGCCGTCACACGCCCGTTGGGCGGCGTTCAACCTTGCCCGCGTGCTGAATGAGCCGGACACATCGCCCTATGTGCGCAGAGTGGCGCGACAGTCGTTTGGCAACTACGCCCGTGTGCTGGTGGATTTCTTTCGCATGCCGTATGTCGCGCATGCCGACATCAACGCCCACGCGAGTGTCACCGGCACCGAGCATCTCGCGCGGGCTGCCGCCGAAGGGAAAGGGTTCATCGTCGCGACCGGGCACATGGGGTCGTGGGATCGGGCGGGCGCGGTCTTTACGGGATTCGGCTATCACGCATCGGTCCTCGTTGATACCTTTTCTCCGCCCGCACTCGACCATTGGGTGACGCGCATGCGGCGGAAGTTCAAGATGAATGCTATTGCGGTCGAGAAGCCCGGCGCACTCAGGGAGATGTATCGCGTTTTGCAGCGGGGTGAGGCGCTTGTCGTCCTCATTGACACGCCCGATCCGCAGGGCATCCCGGTGACGTTTTTCGGCGAGCGGACGACGTTCCCGGCCGGTGTCGCGCAATTGGCCTTGCGGACCGGCTGCCCTGTCGCCATCGCGGCCCTTTTCCGTCGGCCGGATATGGTGACGTACGATGGCTTCTGCGAACTCGTCTCACTTGGCACGGCGGATGCTGATCCACCGGTGGATGCGGAGGCGCTGACGCAGAGGATCGCGGCGGCGTTGGAACGGGCAATCGTCGCGCATCCCGCGCAGTGGTACATGTTCCGCCCGCTCTGGCCGGTGGGAAGTTCAGAGTTCAGAGTTCGGAGTTCGGAGTAAATTCCTCCCTCGAACCTCGAAGTTCAAATTCCGAACTATCGCGTTGCTCATTGCTCCGAGTCCGCTACAATACGGATGGAGAACGGGCGCGTGGGGAGTATGGGTAGGGGAAGACGGGCGGAACGGTGCTATACCGCTATTATCGCTTCTGTGAATGGCTGGCGTCATCGCTGCCACCGCGCTTTGCCTACGCAATGGCACGGGTGGCCGGTGTAGGGCAGTTTATCCTGTTCCGTGGCCTGCGCCGAACGCTCATCGCGAACCAGCGGCGGCTACTGCCCGGCGCCTCGCGCCGCACGGTTGCCCGGAGCGCCCGACGCGCCTCCATTTCGGTCGCCAAGAATTACCATGATCTCTTTCGTCTCCCGTCGCTATCGCGCCAGGATTTGCTTGCCTATTTCGAAGGCCGTGGCGTCGAACATCTCACTGCGGCGTATGCCCGGGGCAAGGGTGTTATTATCGTCGCGCCGCACCTGGGTAGTTACAATCTCGTCCCATCCTATGTCAGCAGCCTCGGCTATCCAATTATTGCCGTTGTCGAGCATATCCGCGATCCGCGCTTGCACGACTACTTCTTTCGCTTGCGGGCCAATCAGGGCGTGCAATTGGTCACGACCGGCCCCGAGGACGTGCGCACGATCATCCGCGCGCTGCGTGCTGGCAAGGTCGTGATGATGCTGGCGGATCGCACGGTCGGTACAAGTAGCGATGAAGTGATCTTTTTCGGCGAACAGACGAGGCTCCCTGCTGGCCCTGCCTTACTTGCCCGACGCACGGGAGCGGCGTTGCTCCCCGCCTATGCGTATCGCGTCGGCAACACGCGCTCGATCGCTGTTGCTCTGCCCGAAATGCAGTTGCCCGAATCCGTCGGCACGCCCGAACAGCGCCGTGCTGCTGATACGCAGGCGGTCGCGCACGCACTCGAGAAGATGATTCTCGTCGCGCCTGATCAATGGGATATTCTCCAGCCCGTCTGGCCGCGCCAGCCAGTCGTGCACGAATCGGAGATGAGCGAGGCGGCTGGTTGATGCAATTGGGCCGGGAATCGCCGCTCGTTGTTCTCCAGCGCGATCATCTGCTTCTCGTTCGCACCGACGACCCACGCTGGCTTGCGGCGCGCGATGCGCTGCGGCCGTTCGCCGAACTGATGCGGCTTGGCAATGGGTTCGCCAACTATCGGCTGACACCGCTCTCGCTCTGGAATGCCGCTGCCATCGGTCTCGACGCCGCAGTGGTGCTCGCCACGCTCCGTGAACTGACCGCAGCACCGATCATGCCGAGTACGGCTGCCTTCGTCCACGAGACGTTCGCCCGTGCGAACGCCATTCAATTGCGGGAAACCGACGATGGCACTGCGTTGATGAGTGCTGACCCGGAATTGCTTGCCATGCTCTGCGAGCGATCGGGCTTGTCGCTCGCGCCCGTCGTGCGGGATAGCGCCGGGCATGGCGTGGTTGTCGTGGCGCCCGATCAGCGCGGGCGGCTCAAACTGGCCTTCGCCGCGCTCGGTTATCCGGTGCGGGACGAACTACGGATTGCCGATGGCGCGCATATACCATTCTCCCTCCGGTCAGACGTGCCCGGATTGCGCCCGTATCAGCGTGAGTCCGTCGGGGCGATCGCACGGGCATCGGGCGGTGGCGTCATCCTCCTGCCCTGTGGGGCGGGGAAGACGCTCATTGGTATTGCGGCTGCGGCACGCTTCCAGTCACGCACGCTCGTCCTCTGCCCGGGGCGGACAAATGCGACGCAGTGGGAGCGCGCCTTCCGTGCCTGGACGGACCTGCCGCCGGAAGCGGTTGGCATCTTTGATGGCAGCCGACCGCGACTGTATCCGGTGACGATTGCAACCTATCAGGCCCTGACCGCACGTCTCCGTGGCGCGGATCTACCGCGCCATCTCGGTATGTTTGCCGATGCCGACTGGGGGCTGGTGATCTACGACGAGGCGCACATGCTCCCGGCGGACGGGTTCCGGCTCTCCGCGAGCGCCGCGATGCAGTCGCGGCGGCGCCTGGGGCTGACGGCGACACTGATCCGCGAGGATGGCCGGGAGACCGATGTCTTCGCACTCGTCGGGCCGGTATTGTTTAGCCGCCCGTGGCGCGAGTTAGAGGCCCAAGGGTGGATTGCCCCGGCCTGCTGCGTCGAGGTGCGTGTACCGCTCGCGCCGGGCTGGCCACCGCCGGGAACCGCGATGGACGCGACCATCGCCGCGCTCAACCCGCGCAAGGATGCGGTGGTTGAACGGCTGCTCGCGCGGCATCGTGGAGCGGCGACGCTGGTAATCGGTGGGCATCTCGATCTCTTGCACCGGCTCGCACGGCGGCTGCGCCTTCCGCTCATTACGGGCGACACGCCGACTGCGGAACGCGAGCGGCTCTACGCGGCTTTTCGTGTGGGGGAGAGGCGCGCACTGATTGTGTCGAGCGTGGCGAATCAAGGAGTGGACCTGCCCGGCGCGACCATCGCCATTCAGGTGTCCGGCCATTTTGGCTCCCGGCAGGAGGAGGCACAGCGGCTCGGTCGCCTGCTCCGGCCCAACGAGCGCGGCGCCAGAAGCGTCTTCTATACCCTTGTTACCACTGGGACGAGCGAGGTGCAGTATGCCCGGCACCGGCGGCTCTTTCTCGCGGAACAAGGGTATACCTACACCGTGGAACACGCGGAACGCGCGTAAATGCAGGAACTTTTTCGCGTTTGGTTCGTTTATTCCGTTAGTAGTGCGTGCATCGTATGGCAATCTGCTATGATCTTCTTACACACTTTCCCGCGTGGGCGGATACTGAGGTAACCAACAACGTGAGGGCGCGGTGGTGGACCGCGCAGTGCCGCGTGGGCGAATGGCGAGAAGGGAAGGGCTAAATGGCGCAAGCAGCATGGAGAGGGCAGAACAAACGGCTCTGGCGGCGCGTTATGCCGATCAGCCTGCTCGCGGTGATGGCGGTGCTGTTATCGGCCTGTGTCGAGGTCAATCAGCAGAGCACGATCAAGACGGACTACACCGGCACATCGCAGATTCGGATCGGTATCTCGCGACAGGCGTTGCTACTTTTCGGTGGACTGGCCAGTAGCTTCGGTACGCCGAGTGCGCCGAGTGCCCGAACGACACCCGCCGCGCAGCAAGACCCCTTCGCGGACATCAACAAGCAGATCGCGCAACTTGGCGGCACATCCAAGCCGTATCAGAACGACAAATTCCAGGGTGTTGATGCCTCGTTCACCTTTAAGTCCCTCGAAGAGATGCAGACGCAGATCAACACCGTGCTTGCGAGCAACTCATCGCTGAATCAGGCGACCGGCTCGACCGGCACGAGTGCGAGTGCGAGTGGCACGCAGACGGACCTCGTCAAAATCACGGCGAAGGCAACCGCAAACGGCGTGCGCATTGATGGCAAGGTGGACCCACTGAGTAGCCTGAGCAGCTCATCAAACAGCACCGCGATTCCGGGATTTGATCCGAGCACACTTGGCGTTGCGGATGGGATCATCAACCTCGCCTTCACAATGCCTGGCAAGATCACGAGTAAGGACGCGCTCGCCAAGGTGGATAAGTCTACGGTCTCATGGAACTTCAAGGCGGGTGACAAAAAGGCGGACATCTTCGTCGAATCGGACAAGAGCGGCGGTCAGGGCGGTAAACCCGTTGTGGCAGCTGTGGCAACGACCGGCGGTGGCGCGCCAGCGGCGATACGGGCGACAGCGGCGGCAAATGGTCTCTCCTCCACTTCAAACGCGACAACGGCAGTCACGAAGAACAATGATGATGGACATACGGCTCTCTGGATCGGCCTGGCGATTCTACTCGTCATTGCCGGTGGCGGCACGGGACTTTTCTTCGCGATGCGTGGGCGAAATGCAAAGCCAGCGGCTGCGACCGCAGGCGGTTTCCCGACTGCGCAGTATCCCGCACAGGGCGCGCCGCCGTATGGCGGGCAGCAACCACCGCAGTACGGTCAGCCGCTTTATGGTGGGCAACCTCAACCGCCCGGATCGCCGCCGCAGCGACCCGGAGGATACGGGCAGCCCCCGCAGGATCAACCGCCGCTGCCGTATGGCGGTCAGTATCCACCACAGCCACCGCCACCACAGCCTCCGTATGGGAGCGGATACGGTCAGCCACCGCAGTCTGGTGGCTACCCACCGCAAGGCGGTCAGTTTCCGCCGCAACCGCCACCCGGCCCATCCGGCCCACCCGGTGCGCAGGATCGGGATGGATGGCCGCCAATCAACGATCTGCGCGGGCCACAGCCGCCACGATAAGCGGAAACACCCCCTCCCAAACCCCTTCCGACATGGGAGGGGTTTTCTGTCCAGTTCCCCTTCCCGCGTCGGGGAGGGGCTTGGCGGAGAGGTTCCTAGCGATCATGCATACACCCTGCAGCACAGGATGATTTGCTTGCATTCTTGCTACCCAGATGCTACGGTACGCCGCGTGGAACTGCCATTGCGCTACGCAATTGTCTTGATGAACGTGCAGTATGAACGTATGGTGAGGATTTTCTGAAGGCAGGTGCATTTGCGTCTCCGGGTTGCCCCAACCGCCTCATCTATCGGCGATAGTCGTGGCAGTGTCTGCATCGTTGTGGATGTTGTGCGAGCGAGTACGACGCTCGTGACGCTGTGCGAGCAGGGTGCGGGGCCGATTCGATTCGTCAATGATCTGGACGAAGCGCGCCGTGTGGCACGCTCCGCACCGGAGCGTGCGCTGCTGATCGGGGAGCAGGGGGGAATCATTGCCCCCGGATTCGACCTCGACAACTCGCCAACCGCCGCGACGAACGCAGTCGTCAATGGGCGGCGCATCGTGATGCGCACGACCAACGGGACCGTCACACTCGCGCTCCTTTCCGCCGCGCCGCTCGTGCTCGTCGGCTGCATCCGCAATGGCGCGGCGGTGATCGAGCAGGCAATCATCGAAGCGACAGCCCGGAATTTGGATGTCCTGATTGTTTGTGCGGGTCAGGAGCACGGCACAGTCTTCGCGCTTGATGACCTCCTTGCGGCAGGTTTCATGGTGGCGTGCGCATGGGAGAAGCAGGGACCGTGGGTCTTCCCAGATCAACAGGATACATCGCGGATGATTGATGAGTCCGCTCTTGCCGCACTGACGCTCTACCGCTCATTCGTTGGTGAGACGATCACACCGGAGACCGACACGTTTATGCACGCGCTCCTTCAGGGCGCCGGGCCGCGCTTCATCGCGACGACGGGCCGGCTCGACGATGTGCGCTATTGTGCGACACCGAACGGCAGCACGGTCGTCCCGTGGGTGCAGCAGACTCCGGATGGCCCGACGATCATCAGCGGGCCACCGCGTTCAGTATCCGCGACCGCTGAGGCGACCGATCCGACCACGTAGGAGGCCGCTCTCTTGGTATTACGACAACGTCACTTCGCCGTACGCAGTCGGCCCTATCGCCGCTCATCGGGTGGCAGGTGGCGGGCACTGGTCGCGGTCGGCGTCATCGCCGCTGTCGGATATGGCGCGCACACACTGATCGGGCATGTCGGGCCGAGTGGTGCGGGGCAGTTGGGGACGTTCATCGTCAAAGATGCCTATAGCGGCAGTCCGGTCGCTGACGCGGAAGTGACCGTGATCCCGCTTACCTGCCCGGATGGCGCATGCTCGCCGACCGAGACGACCGCCCAGGGCATCGTTGGGCGGCGGTTCAGTGCGAACGCACGCGGCGAAGTGCATGCCCGGCTCCTCGGCGGGCGCGTGGTGGTGGTTGCCTCGCGGCGTGAGTATGACGCGCGGCAACTCGAACTGCCGTGGCCGCCGACTGAGCCAGCAACACTCGGTCTGCGGCCCACCTGGGTCGCCGGTCGCATCACGGCGCTCGGTCAGCCACTCGCCAATATCAGGGTGCAGGCGGTCGTCCCGGGTACGGAATCTGCGGCGTCCGCGACGACCGATGGCGACGGGCGCTATCGCCTGACGGGCGTGCCGGACGGCGCGAATTTAATCGTGGATGCACCAAACATCAGCCATCGTCCACATCCGATCGAACATCAGACAACGATGGACCTGACGCTCCGACCCGATGTGCTCACCGGCGTCGCGCATGATCCGCAGGGGCGGCCAGTCTCCGGCGTGACCGTCGCGGTCGGCGGCGTCATCGCGCAAACGGGCGCGGACGGGGCGTACCGGCTCGATGGCGTGGATGATGGTGTGCCGCTGCTTGTCAAGGGCGTTGGTTACTTGCCGCAAACGATCCCGCGGGGCGCGAATCTGATGCAGGACATCACCCTGCAACCATTCGTTGCGAAGGGAATTTACGTTCAAGCGCCTGTCGCGGCGGACCCGGCGCAACTTGACCGCGTGATGAACCTGATCACCACGAAGGATTTGAACACGTTGGTCGTGGACCTCAAAGACAATAACGGCATCGTCTATTATGACTCGCATGTCCCGCTGGCCCGCGAAGTCGGTGCGGTGCAGCCCGTGCTGAACGTCCCGCAACTGGTGCAGACGCTGCATGCGAAAAACGTCTACGCGATTGCGCGGATCGTCGTGATGGAAGACCCGATTGCGGCAACGAAGCGGCCCGATCTGGCGATCAAGGATGGGCGAACGGGGAAGGTCTGGCGAACCTCTGCCGGTCAGGCGTGGCTGAATCCGACCAATCCACAGGTTTGGCAGTACGTCAGCGATCTCGCAACGGAGGCCGCCAATCTCGGATTCGATGAGGTGCAGTTTGACTATGTGCGCTTTCCGTCCGATGGCAATCTGAATGTCGCGGAATACGGCGCCGGTTTCAACGGCGGATCGCGGGAGCGCCGCGATGCTATCACGGGCTTTCTGAAGATGGCGCACGCGAAACTCGCTCCGACCCACGCACTGATGGGCGCGGACATTTTCGGGATCACCGCATGGCAGAAAGACGATAACGGTATCGGCCAGCAGTTCGAAGACCTCGCCGCGCTCGTGGATGTCATCTGTCCAATGGATTACCCGTCGCACTTCTCGCGTGGCTTCAATGGCTGGGATATTCCGAACAACTACCCGTACGACGTCGTCAAGCAGAGCCTGATCGAGCGCGAGCAGCGGGTGCCCGGTGTCGCGAAGAAGACGCGCCCGTGGCTTCAGGCGTTCAACTATGGGCCGGGGATTGACTACGGGACGGCGCAAATCTACGCCCAGATTCAGGCGTGCAACGACATGCAGAGCAGCGGCTATCTGCTCTGGAATGTCACCAGCGCGTACGATCCGGCATGGCTCCCGCCGAAGCCGATGCCCACGTCTGCCGGTTAGGGAATGCAGAGGGTGGCGGCGGGCTTCAGCGTGCCGAACCTCGCTGCGGTAGGCTGAAGCCCGACACCAACAAAATCATGGCATATTCAGATGCCAGCGACGCGGTTTGACGGTTTCCTCAGCACGTCGTACGCTGACCATATGAGCGACAGCATTGCAACCGGGCCGCCGCCGTCAACATCGCCCGTCATGACTGATCCCACAACACGCGTTCGGCGGTCACTGGGGCGTGCATTACTGAAAGAAGCGCGCCCGAAACACTGGATCAAGAATGGCTTTCTCTTCGCCGGCATCGTCTTCGCCAAACAACTGACGAATCCGACGGCGATCTGGCAGGTGCTCGCGGCATTCGTGCTCTTCTCCCTCGTCGCCTCCGCCATCTATTTCCTCAACGATCTGCGCGACCGTGCCGCCGATCGCCTCCACCCCAAAAAGCGCTTTCGCCCCATCGCCGCCGGTGAGATTGCGGCGCCGATGGCGTGGGGAGTCGCCCTCGCCACCCTCGCCCTCGCCATCCCTCTCGCCTTTCTCCTGCGCCCGAAGTTCGGCGCGATCATCGTCGCCTATGTCACCCTGCAATTCGCCTACACCTACTGGCTCAAGGAGCAGGTACTGCTCGATGTCTTCGCTCTCGCCGCCAGTTTCGTCCTACGGGCGATGGCCGGGGCGGTCGTGATCGCCGCACCGATCTCTCCCTGGCTCTATGTCTGCACCGTCCTCTTGTCCTTGTGCCTCGGTTTCGCCAAGCGACGCCACGAACTGATGCTGTTGGAAGCCGGGGCGGGCAGCCATCGGGCGGTGCTGGATGAGTACTCGGCAACGCTGCTTGAGGAGATCATCGCGGTGGTGACGAGTGCGACGGTGATAGCGTACGCGTTGTACACGTTCAACGCGGAGAATCTGCCCCAGAATCATGCGATGATGTTCACGATCCCATTTGTCCTGTACGCGGTATTCCGATACTTGTATCTGGTCTACCGCAAGGGCGAGGGGGGCAGCCCGGAGGAGGCGCTGTTTACGGATCGCCCGCTCCTGATTTGCATCCTCCTCTGGGGCGCCACCAGCATTGCCATCCTCTATATCCTCTAGAATTTCGGTTGCGAAAAGAGCGGATGCGCGGTACACTGGCGGAGGCCAGTTAGCACTCGTGTGCAGAGAGTGCTAAATTCGGAACAAATTCCTCGCGACCGTGTTGTACACCGTGAGCGCTCCACAGTGAGCGAGGAAGAAAGAGATCATGATGAAGCGGATCAACGGGGAGGATTGCCATGTCTGGGCGCGATCATGACCCCCATGCGACCTATCGGTTTGGCCTCAGTCTTCGGATCACCACCGATGCGTGGCGCCCGGCACTCGAAGTCTATGAGACTGAAAAGGCGCTGGTCATCCGTGCTGAATTGGCCGGAATCAACGATGAACATCTGCGCGTCGCGCTCGATAGCGACCTGCTGACGATTTATGGCAAGCGGTTGCCTGAGGCGCGTGGCGAGAGCGATATGCCTGAGCAGCGTTCGTACCACGAGATGGGCATCCCCTACGGGCCATTCCGTGCGCTCGTTGCGCTGCCATTCCCGGTCGTACGAGGCGCGGTGGAGGCGAACTACGAGCACGGGGTACTGACGATTGTTCTGCCGCGTGCGGAGCGCGTGCGTATCCATGCGTCGACGCCCGGAGAACCGGTCGCCGTCGGCGCGAGTGAAGACGACAAAGCCCTTGATGCTGTGGGAAAGGATAGTGAATAGATGGCGGGTAAGAAGAAGCGGACGGATGCCGATCCAATCGCAACTGACGATGTGCAAACCGATACGCCGATTGTTGAAGTGACGGCGGCGACAGAACCGGAGAGTGCAGAACCGATCAAGGTGAAACGCCCCTCCCGTAAGGCGCGCATCGAAATCGGGACGACCGTGCCGGATGAGGAGACGATGCCCGAATCGGTGCCGATTTTGCCGTTGCGCAACGCTGTCCTCACACCGATGACGGGATTGCCTCTTGAGGCGTCGCAACCGCGATCGCTCCGCCTGATTGACGCGGTCGTCAATGGCGACCGGCGCGTCGTTTTCGTCGCGCAAAAGGACAAGGAACTCGAGGGTGCGGGCCCGAAGGACCTCTATTCGGTCGGCACGCTCGGCGTCATCCAGCAGATGCTGCGGATGCCGGACGGTAATGTCCGCCTCGGCGTGCAGGGCATGGAGCGCGTGCGGATCGGCGAGTACACGCAGGAAGAGCCGTACCTGCTCGCGAAGATCGAGCGGATTCCCGAGCAGATCGTGGAGAGCCTTGAAATCAAGGCGTACATGCAGAACACGGTCAAGCTCTTCAGTCAGTTGGTTGAATTGGTGCCGTATTTGAACGACGATCTCGTGACGGTTGCGGTCAATCTCGATGATCCGCGCCAACTGCTCTACCTCGTCGCGGGTACGCTCAGGATGGATGTCGAACAGAAGCAGGAACTGCTCGAAATTGACGACATCGCTGCCAAGTTCCGCTGGCTCAATAGCTTCATCTCCAAGGAGTTGGAAGTCCTCGAACTCGGCAAGAAGTTGCAGGAGCAGGTGCAGGACGAGGTTGGCAAGAGTCAGCGCGAGTACTTCCTGCGCGAGCAGATGAAGGCGATTCAGAAGGAACTCGGCGAGGCGAACGATCAGGAAGCGGAAATCACGATGATCCGTGAAAAGATCGAAGCCTCCGGCATGCCGGCGGATGCCCGTAAGGAGGCGGATCGCGAACTTGACCGGCTCGCGAAACTCCCCCCGCAGGCAGCGGAGTACGGCATCATCAAGACCTATCTCGACTGGATGACGAGCCTGCCGTGGAATATCTCGACCGAAGAGCCGATTGACATCGCCAAGGCGCGAAAGCAACTCAACGACGATCACTACGACCTCGAGAAGATCAAGCAGCGCATCCTCGAATACCTCGCGGTGCGCAAACTGAAGCAGGAGCGTGCGGTTGAAGGCGAGAAGATGCCGAACCGCGACCCGATTCTGCTCTTCGTTGGTCCTCCCGGTGTCGGTAAGACCTCGCTCGGTCAGAGCATTGCCACGGCGCTGGGGCGGAAGTTTACCCGAATGGCGCTCGGCGGCATGCGGGACGAGGCGGAGATTCGCGGCCACCGGCGCACCTACGTCGGCGCGATGCCGGGGCGGATTCTCCAGTCCATCCGGCGCGCGGGCGCGAACGATCCGGTCTTTATCCTCGATGAGGTGGACAAGATCGGTGCGGATTGGCGCGGTGATCCATCGTCCGCGCTGCTCGAAGTGCTCGACCCGGAGCAGAACAGCACCTTCCGCGATCACTACCTCGATGTCGAGTTCGACCTCTCGAAGGTGCTCTTCATCGCCACCGCGAATGTGCTGGACACGATTCCGGCACCGCTGCGGGACCGGATGGAGATCATCGAACTGGCGGGCTACAGCGAGGAAGATAAAGTCCACATCGCCAAGCGGCACCTGCTACCCAAGCAGATCGAGGCGAATGGGTTGCGACCGGATGAGATGGCCCTGACGGACGTGGCACTTGGCACGATCATCGCCGGATACACCCGCGAGGCCGGCGTGCGCAACCTCGAACGCGAACTCGGCGCAGTCGCGCGCAAGGTAGCGACCGAAGTCGCGGGTGGTTCGAAGCGCGGCGCGAAGAAGGTGATCGGCCCGACACAGGTGCGTCGGTACCTGGGTCGGCCCCGCTTCCAGCGCGAGGAAATTCGCGAGCGGACGAAGATTCCCGGCGTCGCGACCGGTCTCGCGGTCACGGCGGTCGGTGGCGACATCTTGTTCTTCGAGGCGACCCGGATGCCGGGCAAGGGCACCCTGACGGTGACGGGCCAACTCGGCGATGTGATGAAGGAATCCGTGCAGGCGGCGATGAGTTACGTCCGCGCGCGGGCGAAAGACCTCGGTATTGACCCGAAGGTCTTCGCAGAGAGCGACATTCACGTCCACGTCCCGGCGGGTTCGGTGCCGAAGGATGGCCCATCCGCCGGTATCACACTGGCGACGGCGATCACCTCGCTTCTCACCGGCGTGCCGGTGCGGGACGACCTCGCGATGACGGGTGAGATCACCCTGCGCGGTCAGGTGCTGCCGATCGGTGGCGTCAAGGACAAAGTACTCGCGGCACGGCGGGCGGGGCTGACGACCGTCATCCTGCCAAAGCGCAACGAGGGCGATCTGGACGACCTGCCGAAGGACGTGCGGAAAACGATGCACTTCGTCCTCGCCGAGCACATTGACCAGGTGCTTCAGGCGGCCCTCGAAAAGCCGCTTCCCGACGGCGCACTGAAGGCGGACATCCTCGACACCATCGAGGTCCCGATAGCCGCGCGGCAGCCGGAGATCGCGGTCGTCGCATAGTCCGAGAAGTTGTAACCAAAGGGCCGATCGGATTTGTCCGGTCGGCCCTTTCATGATTATTGGAGCGAAATAAGTAGATCAGTTCCATGCCTCGTCGCAAGGTGCAGTTCAGCGTTGCGCTGCTGCGATGTATGTCTTCGTTGGACAGCGCAATGCCGTGCCGTCGAGATAGTCGCCGATTTGCGACCTCACCGCTTCCTCCACCGCGTGGGCTATCGTCTCCTGCTCGTCAGTTGGCAACTGTGCAAGGTCAGGAGCGATTGTCGAACGGACAAATTCCGTGTAGGAGGGGAGATGTAGCATCAGTTCGACCGGCATCACCGTGACCTCTGCGAACCCTGCCCCGTCCATCAACGCCCGCAGTGCCTCCGCGTCGCCGAGTCCGAAGCGACCTGCCAAGGACGAGAAGCCGATGTGTTCCCGCGCTACGTGATCGACTATCTCGCGGACATGATTCTCCGCGAGTGGCGCCCATGTGGCGACAAAGGCCCGACCGCCGGGGACGAGGACTCGGCACATCTCGTGTAGAGCGGCGGATTTGTCAGGGATGTACTGCAATCCTTGTTGGTTGAGGACGAGATCGAAGGAGGCTTCGTCGAAGGGCAGGGCGCTGGCGTCCCCCTCCTGCCAGCGTATGACGACGCCCTCCGCGTCGGCACGCTCATGGGCAACGGCGAGCATGGATGGACTCAGGTCGAGGCCGACAACACTGCCGTTGGGACCGACCAAAGGAGCAGCAAGCCGCGCCACAACGCCCGTGCCGCATGCGATGTCGAGTGCCCGCTCACCCGGTTGTACGGCGGCGCGCGTCACGAGGTCGCGAGCAAAGTGCCGGAACTGGTGGGCAACCTGGTAGTCCTCGTATCCCTGCGCGGGATGCATCCGCAGGTTCATCGTGGCTCCTTCTTCCTACTGAAAGCATATATTGCGCGAAAGTTGCAGATAGGCGCGGCGCAGTCGGCCATCATGCCATCATGCTGTAAAGACACAAGGCGACTCATACGGCGGATGGAATCAGTCGGCGACGGAGAGCGCGCCGCGATGGACGGCGGCAGCGACGAGGGCGCGGAAGGGCGCTTCGTGCTCCGGGCGCTTGGCGAACATCGCTTCCGGGTGCCACTGCATGCCGAGCACGAATGACTTTTCTGGCATCTCGACGGCTTCGACGAGGCCATCCGGCGTCGTACCGCAGGCGACGACGCCCGCGCCGAGGTCTTTGACTCCCTGATGATGGAAGGAGTTCGTGCCGACTTCGTTCATGCCGTACGTGCCAGCAAGGAGGCCCGTCGCAGTCACGACGTGCGCCGTCACATGTGATCCGCCTTCGGGCTGCTTGTGCGAAGCCGCGCCCGGCATCTCGGTCGGGACATCCTGCCAGAGCGTACCGCCACAGAAGACGTTGAGCACCTGAATGCCCCGGCAGATGCAGAGCACGGGCAGATCAATCGCGAATGCCGCTTCGAGCAGCGCGTCTTCCCATGCGTCGCGCGCATCGTCAATGCCATACGTCTTCTCATGCTGCGGGCCGGTATCGCCGTAGCGCGACGGGCGAATGTCGCCGCCGCCACTGAGGAGAAGCGCATCCAATCGTGCGACGACCTGCGCCGCCGACGACGGATCAGTCGCGGGAAGAACGACGGGGATGCCGCCTGCCGTTTCCACTGCGCTCGTATACGTGTTCGTCATGCGATGCAGTGTCACGTCACCGAATGCAGGGCTGTTTTCCTTCATCGCTGATGGCGTGATGCCAATAATCGGTCGCGTGCTCTGCATCGTCCTCATGCTCCTTTTTTGTGTAGATAGTGCGCGACGGCATGTCGCTTCCTCATTCATACAGCATGCCAGAGCCAGCCACCAGCGTCAATCGGGGAAAATGCGAGCGCAGAGGAAAAAAAGAAAGAGGTTTCTCTGTGCCCTCTGTGTCCTCTGCGTTCTCTGCGCTACGTTCCATTCTCTCTTTGTATGTCGCTTCTTTGGTATACTGCGAACGGATGTCCGTACGCTGGTGTGCTGGAAGGAATGACCTGTGAGTAGCCGCCCCCGCTCAATTGCTGAACCGGTGACTCGATTGATCGAAGAACTTGGGCGGTTGCCGGGTATCGGGCCGAAATCCGCGTCGCGGCTCGCGTATCATCTCCTGAAAGCGCCGAAGCAGCAGGCGGTGGCGCTCGCGGAAGCGGTGCTTGAAGTCAAGGAGAAGGTACGCTTCTGTTCAGAGTGCTACAACCTTACGGAGCATGACCCGTGCGACTTTTGTAGCGATCCGAACCGGGATCGCACGGCGATCTGCGTCGTCGAGGAACCGCTCGACCTCGTCGCATTGGAGCGGACGGGCGAGTATCACGGCCTCTATCATGTGCTGCACGGCGCGATCAACCCGATTGAGGGAATCGGCCCCGATCAGTTGCGCGTGCGTGAACTCTTCACCCGTCTCCAGCGACCGGATGTGAACGAGGTAATCCTCGCTATGAACCCGAACACCAACGGGGAGGCGACGGCGATGTACCTTTTCCGCGCGATCAATCCGCTCGGCATCCGCGTCACGCGCCCCGCCAGCGGTCTCCCCGTCGGCGGAGACCTCGAATATGCCGATCAAGTCACCCTCGGCCGCGCGCTCACTGGCCGTCGCGAACTCTGACCTGCGCCCCGACCTGGGGACGTAGGATTCAGCCTGCGATCTCCCCAGCAGTGCGGATTTCCCATCCTGTCAAAGTGCCGCGAGGGACGCAGGCTGAAGCGGACGCTACCGATCCCCGCCATAGATGCAATAGGTACAATGTCGGGAGTCTCACACAATGGCTTGTAATTGTTCCGTGCCATGCGGTACAATCGCGTTATGCGGTGCGAAGGTATCCACCCAACAGATGAAGGGGAGTACAATGACAAGCACAAACGGACACAGCGAGGCGAATGGGCATCAGAACGGTGTCGCGAAATCCACTTGGACGACGAAGGCCGGACTCGCCCAAATGCTTAAGGGCGGCGTCATCATGGATGTCGTCAATGCCGAGCAGGCGAAGCTCGCCGAGGAAGCGGGCGCGTGCGCGGTGATGGCGCTTGAGCGCGTCCCGTCGGACATTCGGGCGCAGGGTGGCGTGGCGCGGATGAGCGACCCCGATTTGATCCGGGGCATTATGGAAGCGGTTTCGATCCCCGTGATGGCGAAGGCGCGGATTGGGCACTTCGTCGAGGCGCAGGTATTGGAGGCGCTCGGCGCGGATTACATTGACGAGAGCGAAGTCCTGACACCCGCCGACGAGCAGTACCACATCGAGAAACAGGCCTTCAATGTGCCGTTTGTCTGTGGTGCGCGTGATCTCGGCGAGGCGCTCCGCCGGATTGGCGAGGGCGCGGCGATGATTCGCTCGAAGGGCGAGCCGGGCACGGGGAACATCGTCGAGGCGGTTCGCCATCTCCGCGCGATCACCAGCCAGATCCGCCGCCTGAGCGTCGCGCCGCCGGAAGAACTGATGGCGATTGCGAAGGAACTCGGCGCGCCCTATGAACTGGTGCGCGAAGTGGCGAAGAATGGCAAATTGCCTGTCGTGCTCTTCTGCGCGGGCGGCGTCGCGACCCCGGCTGATGCAGCGCTCGTCATGCAACTCGGCGCAGAGGGCGTCTTTGTCGGCTCCGGCATCTTCAAGAGCGGCGACCCGGCGCGACGCGGCAAGGCGATTGTCGAAGCGGTGACGCACTTCCGCGACGCGAATATCATCGCGGAAGTGTCGCGCGGCCTCGGCGACGCGATGAGCGGCCTTGAGATCGGCAAACTGCCGCAAGAAGCGCTGATGGCGACACGCGGCTGGTAGGTTTTCCTACCCCCTGACCCCCCCCCCTCGAAGGAGGGGGGGGAATTGAATCGCGGCGATTGCCTTGTATGCAACAGTATGGCTCAGTCCCACTATTCTTCCCCTTCCCTCCGAGGGAAGGGGGCAGGGGGTTAGGAGAATCACCATGACAACGATCGGCGTACTCGCGTTGCAGGGGGCATTTATCGAGCATGTACATGCGCTGGAGCGGCTTGGCGTTGCGGCGCGCGAGGTGCGTTTGCCCCGCGATCTCGATGGTCTGGACGGCCTGATTATGCCCGGTGGCGAGAGCACGACGATTGGCAAGTTGATGGTGCAGTATGGCTTGGACGAACCGATCCGCGCGCGGGCGCGGGCGGGCTTCCCGATCTGGGGAACGTGTGCAGGGATGATCCTGCTGGCGAAGGACATTGGCGGATTGCGCCAGCCGTTGATCGGCGTGATGGACATCGTCGTCGAGCGTAATGCCTTCGGGCGGCAACTCGATTCGTTTGAAGCCGATCTCGCCATCCCGGCCATCGGTGCGGAGCCATTTCGGACGATCTTCATCCGCGCTCCCCTCATTCATGCCGTGAGCGGTGAGACCGAGATTCTTGCGCGGCTCGCGGACGGGCGCATTGTCGCTGCGCGCGAGGGCAACCTGCTCGCCACGTCGTTTCACCCGGAATTGACGAACGATGACCGGCTGCACCGCTATTTTGTCGAGGAAATTGTTATGCCCGTCCGCACGCGAAATGATACCCGGACGGCGGCATAGAGCGTGCATATGATTGGGCAGATGCCCGGTCTGAGCAGTGTTCGTGTAAGCATTTGATGCAAATGTACGTACACCCCTAGTCGGAACGCCTGTTCTCGGGTATACTTTGGTCGCGGGCCGTTTTGCACGACCGAGGACAACGCGGATGACGAGTACTCGTCAACGTAAGGACACACTGATTTCCCCGCCACAGCGCAGCCCCTATTCAATTCGCCCGGTACACTGGACGGATATACCGGCAATCCGCCGCTTGCGCGGCGAGACGGCGCGGCTCGACATGCCGGAAGGGATCATCTCCGGCTTGCGGCCGATCCGGACTGCCGCGCGTGGCATCCTCCCGTCGCTCGGCAATGTCTGGACATTTGTGCTCCTCAAAGAGGGCAGCATTCATGCCTTCGCGCAGGCACGGCCCCGGCGGGATAGTCACACATGGGATGTCATCTACCTCGCATACGGTCGGAAAGACCGCATCGGCTCAGCGGAATCGCGCGACGCGATGTGGGCGGCGCTGCTCGATGCGGCGACGCGCACGGCCGGCCGCAGACGGGCGACGCGGCTCTTCGCCAGGGTGCCGGACAGCGCCGACGCGCTGATCGCGCTGCGCGATGCCGGATACATCACCTATGGCCGGGAAATGCTGTACGTCGCGCCGTATCACAAGACCGTACGTCAGGTAAGCGAGCAGCAGCCACTCCATCGTCAGCAAGGAGGCGAAACATGGGCAATCCACCAACTCTACACGCTGACCACGCCGAAAGCGATGCAGTTCGCGGAGGCGCGCACCAGCACGTACTGGGACCTCCCGCGTACGGGATCAGATCGCGCAGCATACTGGATCGGTGAGGGGCACGAAGTGACGGCATACGCCCGCACCCTCAGCGGCGAGCACGCCTATCTCATTGATGTGCTCTTCCGGCCTGAGGCGCGCGAGCAGGTGCCGGAGTTCATGCAGAGCGTCCTCGGGATGCTCGCCGCCAGTGAGGGGGACCTCATTTACGTGCGGGCGCTGGGGCACCAGGAGGACCTGGGCGGTATGCTTGAAACGCTCGGCTTTTCGCTTCTGATCCGTCAGTCATTATTAGTGAAGTACACGACGATCTCGGTTCGGGAGGCGGCACCGGTATTTGTTCCCGTTCCGAGTCTGCGGAAAGTGGTCGCCGGGCGTGTGCCGTCGTTGTCGGCACGTAGGAGTGAACCGATCCGGTTGTGGCGCCGGATCATCCGGTCGCCATGACCACGTCATGACGGGGATCTGTCGTATAGTCCGCGACAGCGTTGCCCCCTCGTTGTCCAACGCGATGCCCGGCGCGGGCCCGCGCCGTACCGGGAGCCCCCAGCCACTCAGCGGGTAAGAAGGTGCTGCTTTGGAAAATGTCTACGTTCCCTTTGACGCATCGGAATCTGTCGAACGCGCACCCCAGCCGCCGAATCAGCGTCGGCAATACGAGCACGAAGTGACCGATAATCTCGAAGATTTGCTCTCGGTTCTCCCGCCGCACATCGAGACGGCGTTGACGGAACTCGGTAATCGCGATGCCCTCCTGGAAATCGTCATGGACCTCGGTCGCCGCCCGGAGGCGCGGTATGAGGGTGACGAGATCACCCTCGGTGACACCGAAGTGACGCGCGCCGACCTCGCATATGTCGCGGAACGCATCGGGCAGTTTGGTGGCGACAACCGCGCGGGCATCGAACGAACGCTGCACCGTATCTCCGCAATTCGCAACCGTAAGGGCGAAATCGTCGGCCTCACCTGCCGCATCGGTCGTGCTGTCTACGGGACGATTGCCATCCTGCGCGACCTCGTCGAATCGGGCGAGAGCATCTTGATGCTCGGTCGGCCAGGCGTTGGCAAGACGACGATGCTCCGTGAGGCGGCCCGTGTGCTGGCGGAGGAGTTTCGCAAGCGCGTCGTGATTGTAGATACGTCGAATGAGATCGCGGGCGATGGCGACATCCCGCACCCGTCCATTGGCCGCGCGCGCCGCATGCAGGTGCCGACGCCGACCGCGCAACACGGTGTGATGATCGAGGCGGTGGAGAATCACATGCCGGAAGTGATCGTCATTGACGAAATCGGGACGGAACTCGAAGCGGGGGCAGCCCGCACGATCGCCGAGCGTGGCGTGCAACTGATTGGTACGGCGCACGGCAACACGCTCGAAAACCTGATGCTCAACCCGACGCTCTCTGATCTAATCGGTGGCATCCAGTCCGTCACTCTTTCCGACGAGGAGGCGCGGCGGCGCGGCACGCAGAAGTCCATCCTGGAGCGCAAAGCGCCCCCGACCTTCTCGGTGATGGTCGAGCTGCGCGAGCGCGATCAAGTCGCGGTCTATCACGATGTCGCCGCGATGGTGGACGCGACACTCCGCAATCAGACGGTCGAGCCGGAAGTCCGCAAGCGGCTCGACGATGGTGGCTACGAAATCCTCTCTACCCCGGCGCGATTCGGTGCGACGCAACGCGGCCGGGAGCGCGAAAATTCGAGCGGACGCGGCCAATGGAACGAGCGACGCAGCCAGTCACCCGTTCTTCTGCCGGAACGGATGACGGGGCGCAACGTCCCGCGCGCCGTGGAGACGGTGACGCCGATGGAGCGGCTGACCGGCATCACGCCCACCGGCGCCTTCGGCAGCCGGACGCGCGACCAGCCAGCCGTTTTCGTGGATGTCGAGCCAGCCGCGCCGGAGCGGCGCGCACCGGTCGTTCATGAACTGCGCGATCCGGTGCGGCGTGGGCGGGGCACGGAAGAGAAACCACTCCGTATCTACCCGTTCGGCGTCAGCCGCAACCGACTTGAGGAGGCGATTCGCTCTGTACGCGTTGCGGCGGTGATCGTCCGCGCGATCAAAGAAGCGGACGCCGTGATGACGCTCAAGAACTATTACCGCCGTCGCCCGCAGCCGCTCGTCGAGGCGGAAGTGAGCGGCACACCGGTCTATGTGCTGCGCTCGAACACGCAGCAGCAGATGGAGAGCGTGCTCGCCAATGTCTTCGAGGTTTCTCGGACCGCGCCGGAACCGGCGAAGCCGTCCGATCCGCAGTTGCAGGCGATGGAAGAGGCGGAGGCGGCGATCAGCAGCGTCCTCGAAAACGTTGGGGCGGTCGAATTACGGCCGCAATCGTCGTACATCCGCCGCTTGCAGCATCAGATGGCGGAGCGGTACAACCTGCGCTCCCGTAGTTGCGGACAAGGATCGGACCGGCGCGTCGAGATCTTCCGTAGCGCGGAGTAGGGAAGGAGTTCGGAGTTCGATGTTCGCAGTGATTCCCGCTCCGAGCATCGAGCATCGAACTCTGGACTCTCCCTTTGCATTCCGATCTCGCCTCGTGTACAATCCGTATATTGTGTACGGACACTACGTAGCGGGGTGAGTCGAAGCGCGAGGAACCGATGTTTATTACCTTTGAAGGGATCGAAGGCTGCGGTAAGACGACACAGGCGCGGCTGCTTGCGGCCCGCTTGGCGGAGCGCGGATTGCGCACCCTCGTCACCCGCGAGCCGGGTGGCGCGACGATCAGCGAGCAAATCCGCGCTATCCTGCTCGACAACAAGAACGATGGCATGGACCCAATGGCGGAAGCGCTCCTCTATGTCGCCGCGCGCGCGCAGTTCGTCGCTGAGGTCGTGCGGCCTGCGCTCGTGGCGGAGACCATCGTTATCTGTGACCGCTATGCGGACTCGACGCTCGCCTATCAGGGGTACGGTCGGGGCCTTGCGATTGATACGCTCCGCACGCTGAATCGTATCGCTACGGACGGCCTGATGCCGGATCGGACCTACCTCCTCGATCTTCCGGTTGATGAAGGGCTGAACCGTAAGCGGAAAGATGGCAATCTCAACCGGCTTGATAACGCGGGAGACGCATTTCACGAACGCGTGCGAAACGGGTATCATGCGCTGGCGGTGGCGGAGCCCACGCGCTGGCGGGTGATTGATGCGGGCGCGGCGCAATCAGGAGTGGCGGAGGCGATCTGGTCTGCGCTGTCGCCAGTCGTGGGATGTTCCGTGCTCACCGCGACGTATGACTGAGAAAGCGGGTCAGGATGCGACTGATTTTTGCGGTAGTCCAGGGCCGTGACGCGGATCGTCTGATCGGCGCATTGACGCAGAACGGCTACCGTGCCACGCAGATCAATAGTGCCGGTGGATTCCTCCGGGAATCGAACGTGACGGTGCTCATTGGCGTTGAGGAGTCGCAGGTGCCGGATGTGCTCCGCATCCTCAAGCAGAACTGCTACACGCGCACGCAATACATGAATCCGCTTATGCCGGTGATGGAACCGGGAGAGTTTTACATGCCGAACCCTATCGAGGTGCAAGTTGGTGGCGCAGCGGTTTTCAGTTTGCGCGTCGTCCGCTTCGAACGTATTGTGGTAGACTAACGCGCACTGCCGTACGCAGTTGCCGTGTGCATGCTCGGATGTTCGGTGTGCGCACAGCAAGGGGGAATGATCCATGGACAAGGTTCTTGAAGTATTCGCCTCTGGCGCGAAACTGATTATCGCGCTTGGGTTGGCGTATGTGGCCGCGCTTTGGTTCGCGCTCATCGTCTGGACCTATCGCGATATCGAGCAGCGATCACGCAGTGTTATCACGCAGATTTTCGCGACACTCCTCAGCGTCCTCTTCTTCGTGCCCGGCGCACTTCTCTACCTCGTGCTCCGGCCGCGTGATACACTCGATGAAGCATTTCAGCGCTCACTCGAAGAGGAATACCTGCTCCAGGACCTCGAAGACCTGCCGCGTTGCCATAGTTGCCATCGCGCGATTGAGAGCGATTGGGTGATTTGCCCGTCGTGCCACACCGAACTCAGGCACGAATGCCCCACCTGCGCCCATCTCGTCCGTGTGACGTGGGACATTTGCCCCTACTGCGCGACGGAATTGGAGCCAGCCGCTGCGGCAGATGCGCAGGAGAGCAGCATCGGCCGACTGATGGCGACGATTCGGGAGCGCCTCGGCGCCCAGCCATCTGTTGAGGGCAGGCCAGGCGAACCGGTCTATGCGAATCTGACGCCGCAGCAGCCCGTGCCGGTGCCAATTCAGCACTATCAGAATGGTCATCAGCAGCAAACCCCACCGCCGGTGGCGCCGATGCGGCGACCAATGCCGGTCGAGAACAGGCGGGCGGAAACGGTTCCGGCCCGGCCATTGCTGCACTCGCCGGGCGATCCGTATGCCGTTGATTTGCCCGTCGAGTTCGGTGATGAAGCGGGACGCTGTTCTGACGCCAGCCGTAATGGTATGAGTGGTGGCGTCCACCCGAGCAACGGTCACAATGGCTCTGCCCCGAACGGTAATGGGAACGGCTACGTCTCCCCGCCCGTACTGCGCGATGGCGCCACGGATGAAGCGGTTGCCCAGCGCACTCGCCCATCCTAGCAAAGCGGTAGGTGAATGCACGAAACGTGCGGCTCATTATGGGCCGCGCGTTTCTTTGTGCCCGATTCGCACCTACCCCCACTATCCAGACGGCACCCGCTCCGCCTGCAAGCGGGGAGGGGAGATTGATCGGTACTGTGGGGCCTTTTCCGCAAGCATTGGCCGACACTTTGCAATGAGTCAACCCCTCCCTCGGGCGGCGGGCGGAGGGGCAGGGGAGGGGCGTTGCTATCCGTCTCCCGGCGCGCCGACGGCTTTTTGCTGTGCGGGTGCGCGACTGGGCGGCGTTGTGTCCGCGTCGGGCAGATGGATGGATCTCCATGCCCAGACGATGAGAACGCCATACAACACCGCGTCTATTCCAAAGATCGTCCGCAAACTCTGTGTTGCGTCCGTCACTGCACCCGCGACGAAGGGCGCAGCGGCGTTCCCGATCATCGCCAGCCCGCCGAGCGTGCCGAAGGCGGTCAACTTCCATTGTTCAGGGAGTGCGCGGGCCGCGATTGCGTAGGCGAGCGTCGTGTTGCCACCAATGAAGATGTCCAGCATCGGGCGCAAGAACAGCAGTTGCCACCACTCCCGCGCGAGGGTAATCGGGATAAGAACGAGGCAGCCACCGGTCAGGGTAATCAGCAGCAGGTTGCGGGGATTTCGGCCCCGACTGAGACGCCCCATCGTCATCGCCGCGACCGCCGCTGCAACTGAGCCGGTAGTAATCACCGCGCCAGAGATGGTGCCGAGTAGGCGTTCGGGGGCGTGGAGAAACTGCACATAGAGGGGAATGAGGGGGCCGAACGTCCGCTCGATAAAACTGATCGAGACGAGCGTGACCATGATGGCGAGGAAACCGGGTAGGTGGGCGAGGACGGAGAGCGAGGCACGCTCCTTGCGCTTCGGGCTGGCGGCGCGGTCGTGCGCCGCATCGAAAAGGACGAAGAAGACAACCGAGGCGACGACGCTGAGGGCGCCGGAGGCGAAAAAGGTCTCGCGCAGCCCAATCGTGTCAGCGAGCGTGCCGCCGAAAATCGGCCCAAGGGCGGCGGCGATGAACTGCGTGGATTGCAATGTGCCGATTGCCTGCGAAATCCGCTCTTTGGGGACGGTGACTGACAGAACCGCGAGGGCGAAGGAGCTGAAGCCGGAGAAGACGCCGAGCAGGATGCGCAGCGCGAGCAATTGCCAGATATTCGTCACCATCCCCATCAGCGTGATGAGGATGACATAGGCGATCAGGGAACGGAGCACCATTGGCTTGTTGCCAGTGCGCTCAGCGATTCGTATCCAGAAGGGGGTGAGAAGGCCGCCGAGTAGCGGGCTAACGCCGACGAGCAGTCCCGACCAGAGCGCGGCGCGGTTCGGATCATGGATGCCGAGTTGCTGCACGTACTGCGGCAGAAAGGGCATAATAAATGTGAAACTGAGGAAAGAGATCAGTACCGACGCGTAGATTGCCCATTGATTGCGCTGCCACGGTTCCCAGGAATTTGGGTTCCAGCGCGAAATGCGGGGTGGCTCGGCATCTCCGGTCACGGACACAGTAGCAGGCTCCCTGCTCAGGTCAGTCGGTCACTCTCTCTATCCTACCACAGAACGATACGGCTGCGTCTGAGAACTCGCGTATGCGAATACGGATCGTGCGGTGATCTGGAAGCCCGTCAGCACGCCGCTTGTCACTACGTCGTCCCCGGTCGCTTCGGTGCGCAGCCGATAGGTATCGCCGTCAATCTCGAATACCGACACGATTCCGCGTGCGTGGTCAATGATCCAGTATTTGGGCACGCCACAGCGAGCATAGACAGCCTTCTTCGTATAGCGGTCGTGCAAGCCGGTGCTGGCAGAGAGGACTTCGATGCAGAGATCGGGCGCACCTGAGATCACATTGCCGATGATCCCCAGATTGTCCTGCCGGATGAAGAGCAGATCGGGTTGGACAATCGTGTTCGGTTCGAGAATGACATCTATCGGCGCGCCGACGACTTCACCGAGTTTATGCGTTTCAGCATATGCGAAAAGCCTTTGGCCAAGTGACCATACAATGCGCTGATGCCGATAGTGCGGGGCGGGGGATACGATTAAGTCTCCTTCGATCACTTCGTATCGATTCCGATCATCGGGCAGCAAACTATATTCGTCGTAGGTCATCCCCCAGACATCTACCTGTTGGATTGCCATGTTTATCTACTCCTCGCTTGCGAAGATGGATCGCGCACTCGTCTGGAATCTGGTCACGACATCGCTTGTGACCGTGTCGTTTCCGGTCGCTTCAGCTTTCAGCGTGAAAATGCCGCCATCGCGTACGTAGACACGTACCAACTGGCGCATCGGGTTAATGATCCAGCATTCCTGCACGCCGTAGCGCGCGTACACCGCCATCTTCCGCTCGCGATCAACAGACTCCGTACTCGGCGACAAGACTTCGACACAAAGATCGGGCGGGCCTTGAATGTTGAGTTCGGTGATGATTCCCATATTCTCTCGGCGGATAAAGAGAATGTCCGGCTGGATGACTGTCGTTGGTCCGAGAACAACATCAGTTGGCGAAATGTAGACTTTTACCAAGACGACGGGCCTTGACATATGCACGAAGGAGGGCGGCAATCTCAAACACGATGTCTTGATGCGTTGTTTGTGGCGCGGGAGACACGAAGAGTTCTCCTTCGATCACCTGATAGTGCTTCTCATCGTTGGGCAGCAGGCAATAGTCGGCGTAGGTCATTGGGTGTGGTTCGGATCGCCGCAGCGCCATTGTCTCGCTCCCAGCATTATTGCTACTTTGAAGGCAGTATAGGGCGTCTCACACGAGGGCGGTTTCCCATGCGGTGATGAGGTTCTGGAGGGGAACATTCATGATGCCGTGCAGGGCGAAGTGGCGCGTCTCCGTCGTCCTGCCGAGGATGTGGACCGGAACACCAAGCGCCGCCGCGCACTCCTCGATCGGCCCAATGGCCTCCGGGGTGACGGCAAGGATGACGCGCGACGCCGCTTCACCGAACAGGAGGGCGTCGAGGCGACCACCGACCGCCGTGGAGAGTGCATCCGGCAGCGCCACCTCGCAGCCGACCCGCCCGGCGATGCACCCTTCGGCGAGCGCGACAGCGAGACCGCCATCAGCGAGATCGTGCGCGGCGCGGACATGCCCCGCCCGGATCATCCGGCGCACGCATTCCTGTACCGCTGCTTCGGCGGTGAGATCGAGCGCGGGCGGCGCACCTGCTTCGATGTCGCGGACGGTTGCGAGATAGAGCGATGCGCCAAGCGTCGCTCTCGTCGGGCCGATCAGGAGGAGCGTCGCGTCCGGGGGGAAGGCCATGCCGACGCGCCGATCAATATCGTCGAGTACGCCCGCCATGCCGACGATCGGCGTCGGGAGGATCGCGCCCGCGATGCCGTCGTTGTAGAGGCTGACATTGCCGCTGACGACCGGGACGGCGAGCGCGCGGCAGGCGTCCGCCAAGCCACGCACCGCTTCGCGCAGTTGGAAGTAGATCTCCGGCCGCTCAGGATTGCCGAAGTTGAGGCAATCCGTGACGGCAACAGGTTCCGCGCCGACACAGGCGAGATTGCGTGCCGCTTCGGCCACGGCGTGCATCCCGCCGAGATACGGGTCGAGGCCGCAATAGCGGGCGTTGCAATCGGTCGTCAGGGCGACGCCGCGTCGGGTGCCGCGCACGCGCAGCACCGCCGCGTCCCCCGCGCCGGGGCCGAGCACGGTGTTTGTGCCGATTGTGGAGTCGTACGTCTCCCAGACCGGGCGCTTGGAGGCGATATCCGGGTGACTGAGAAGTTGCAAGAGCGCGTCAACGACATCCCCCGGTGCGATGTCCGGCGTTTGCAATGGATCGAACGCGCGCCGCTCCGCCGTCTCCGCGCTTTCGACGGCAGGCGGCATGTATGCCGGGCAACCTTCGGTGAGCAGATCGGTCGGCACGTCCACGACGAGTGTGTCACCGTCACGGATGCGGACACGGCCATCGGTAGTGACGAGACCGATCGCGTCCGCGTGCAGTTCCCATCGCGCGAACCGGTCGCGGACGCGCTGCACCGCCTCCGGCTTGACGATCACGAGCATCCGTTCCTGGCTCTCGGAGAGCATCACCTCGTATGCTGTCATGCCGCGCTCGCGCCGCGCGATCTTGCGCACGTCAATCTCGATGCCCGTGCCTGCCCGTCCGGCGCACTCGACCGCGCTGCTCGTGATGCCTGCCGCGCCGAGATCCTGCATGCCGACGACATCGTCCGTTTCCAGGAGTTCGAGGCACGCTTCCATGAGCAGTTTTTCGAGGAACGGATTGCCGACCTGCACGGCGGGGCGCCGCTCCATCGCCGCCTCGTCGAGATCGCCGGAGGCGAATGTCGCGCCGTGGATACCGTCGCGCCCCGTCGCCGCGCCGACCATGAGCAGCACATTGCCTGGTTCGCCCGCACTCGCCCGTGTCACGCGTGCGTGCGGCGCGATGCCGACGCACATCGCGTTGACGAGCGGATTACCGCGATACGAGGGGTGAACATTGATCTCGCCGCCGACGGTCGGGATGCCGAGGGAGTTGCCGTAGCCGCCAATCCCCGCGACGACGCCCTCGAACAGGTAGCGATTGTGCGGCTCATCGAGCGGGCCGAAGCGCAGCGCATCGAGGATCGCGATCGGGCGCGCGCCCATCGTGAAGATGTCCCGCACGATGCCGCCGACGCCGGTCGCCGCACCCTGGTATGGCTCGACAGCACTCGGATGGTTGTGCGACTCCATCTTCAAAGCGAGGGCGAGGCCATCGCCGATGTCCACGACGCCAGCATTCTCGCCCGGCCCTTGCAGGACGCGCGGCCCGGTCGTCGGGAACATTTTGAACAAGGGACGCGAGTGCTTGTAGCCGCAATGTTCGCTCCAGAGCGCGCCGATCATGCCGAGTTCGACGCGCGCCGGGTACCGCCCGAGCATTTCGACGGCCTGGTTATACTCTGCGCGGGAAAGAGCGACTTCGCGCAGTTCCGTATCCGTCGCGGGCACGTCCGGGGCCAGAACCTGTGCGGTGTTCGCCTCCGTCATCGGGCGACACCACTGGCGACGAGCAGGCTGCGGAGGATCATCAGACCGTCGTCACCGCCGATCAGCGATTCCGCGCCGCGCTCCGGGTGCGGCATCAGGCCAACGACGTTGCCTGCATCGTTGCACACACCGGCGATGTGCGCGGTCGCGCCGTTCGGGTTCGCCTCAGGCGACTGCGCGCCAGTCGCGGTGCAATACCGAAAGACGATCTGCCGGTCCTCCTCGATGCGGTGCAGCGTCTCTGTGTCCACGACGTAGCGTCCCTCACCGTGCGCGACAGGGAGCCGGAGGACGGTTCCCTGTGGGATGTCTGCCGTCCACGCGGTATCGGATCGCTCGACGCGGATATGCACCCAGTGACAGCGGAATCGCAAACCGGCGTTGCGCATCAGGACGCCAGGAAGCAGCCCGGCTTCGGTCAGTACCTGGAAGCCGTTGCAGATGCCGAGCACGGGTCGCCCCGCCGCCGCGAACTCCGCCACCGCCTCCATAACGGGCGCGAAGCGGGCAATCGCCCCCGCGCGCAGATAATCGCCGTACGAGAAGCCGCCCGGCAAGACGACCGCGTCGAAGCGTCTGAGATCAGTCTCGGTGCGCCAGACGCGCTCGGCTGGCGTGCCCATCGCGTCGCTCAGGGCGTAGACGGCGTCCATGTCGCCATTGCTGCCGGGGAAAGAAACGACCGCGCATTTCATATTGTCCTAACCCCCTGGCCCCTTCCCCTGTGGAGAAGGGGAGCCTTACCACGCCTCGGTGTCGAGGTCTTCGTCTTCGGTTTCCGCTTCACCGTACGCTTCGTCCACGACATAGGCGTAGTCTTCGATCACCAGGTTGGCGAGCAACTTCTCGCACATCTCCTCGATCTTCGTGCGTGCGTCCATCTCATCGTCGGCAACAAGTGCCAGTTCGATGTACTTGCCGACGCGCACATGCGAGACACCACCGTAGCCGAGTTGTCGGAGGCCGCTCTCGACGGCCAGCCCCTGCGGGTCATTGACAACGGGCTTGAGCATCACCGTCACACCCGCCTGCCATCGTGGCATACCTTACCCCCCAGCCCCCTCTCCATTGCTGACAAGCAATGGAGAGGGGGAGATAACGCCGTAGAAACGATAGAAACAGTCAATGCCGCAGGTCGTCGTGAGTACTTGGTACGGGAAGCAGGACGCGAGGCCATCAAGCGTCGTTTTCGTGGCGAGGTAGGAAAGAAACGATTGTGCCATATCGGCTTTTACCTCGCCGCAGTGGTCGAGAAACTGGCCCCATAACGCAACGAACATCCACCCGCTCGGAGCGGGTGGATGTTCGCGACATACTCCGGCGGGAAGAGCCGACGATATGCGGGAAGATTGTACACCCACGACGCGCCACGTACACACTCCGCCCGTGGGTGCCGCTGTGCGATCTCCGTAAAGAGATCATGCAGATCGCGGTGTCGAGACGCGATCTGTTCCTGACGGAGCGCCTCACCATCCGGAGCATTGTTGGCAAAGTGAATTCGTATAGCCTTGGTCTCCACTTCGTAATCGAAGTCGAAGCAAGGGCGGTAGTCTACCGGAGACGGTAATGTGGTAGGAAGCGTCTGCGTATACACGTATTCTGCGGGATCAGCGCCGCCCTGTGTGGCGGCAAGGAACGCTTGCCATCGCGGATGCGTGGGGTCGAAATCCCACTCGTGCGGCCTCGCAACGTCAAAGTCCCGCTCCGGTTGTTGCAGTTCGTTGTAATACGGTGTGTACCGAAGCAGCGCATCATCGAGTGGAAGACCCGCCACCGCCGCAATACGCGCGGCGAACGCGAGGGGTAACTGAAAGTATGACGCGCCGAGATTCATCGCGTCTCCAGCGGCGCACCCGTCAGCCGCTCGTATGCTGTCAGATAGCGCGCCCGCGTCGCGTCCACCACAGCAGGTGGTAGCGCGGGCGCGGGTGGCTGCTTGTTCCAGCCGGACGCTTCAAGCCAGTCGCGCAGGGGCTGCTTATCCATGCTCGCCTGCGGGCGACCCGGTTCGTACGTTTCTACATCCCAGAAGCGGGACGAATCCGGCGTCAGCAGTTCGTCAATCAGCGCAAGCCGACCATCTATATACCCGAACTCGAACTTCGTGTCCGCCAGAATGATCCCGCGCGCCGCAGCGTAGGCGGTCGCCTCGGCGTAGAGCGCCAGCGTTTTCCGTTCCAGTTCGCGGGCGAGATCGGCCCCGACTTCCGCCGTCAGTCGTGCAGGTGTGATGTTCTCGTCGTGCCCGGCATCGTTCTTCAGGGCGGGTGCGAAAAGGGGACGGGGCAATTGCTCGCTCTCTATCAGACCGGTGGGGAGATCATATCCTGCGACGCTGCCCTTGCGCTGATATTCCGCCCACCCCGAACCGGCGAGGTAGCCGCGCGCGACGCATTCGATGTCAATCCGCTCGGCGCGGCGGCCAATCATAATGCGTCCCTCCAACATATCCCGTCGGGCGGCGAGCGCCGGGGGTACATCCGCCACATCGGCGGAGACGAGGTGATTGGGGACGAGCGCGCGCATGCGGTCGAACCAGAAGAGGGAGAGGCCGGTGAGCACGCGCCCCTTGTCCGGGATGCCGTTCGGCATGACGACATCGAAGGCGGAGATGCGGTCGGTCGTTACGAAGAGCAAGAGATCATCGGAGAGACGATAGGTGTCGCGCACCTTGCCGCGCCGGAAGAGCGCCAAGCCGGGAAGGTCGGTGGTCAGAAGGGCGTCCACCGGTTTTACCTCTCTCCGATGCCGAGACGGACGAACGCGGTGTCAATGTGCTTCAGGTGATAGCCGTGATCGAACAACATCGCCAGTTCGTCTGGCGGGAGGAGTTCGGCCACCGTCGCGTTGCGGCCGAGAATATCGTGCAGCGGCTCGTCCGTCGCCCACGATTCCATCGCGCCGCTCTGGACGATCTTGTAGGCGTCCTGCCGCGCCATGCCGCGTTCGGTCAGCGCGAGCAGGACGCGCTGTGAGGCGACAAGGCCGCGCGTGGATTCGAGGTTCGCGCGCATCCGCTCCGGAAAGACGACCAGTTCGTCCATGATCCGCGTGAAGAGGCGGAGCATGTAATCGGTCAGCGTGAACGATTCTGGGAAGATGATCCGCTCCGGCGCGCTGTTCGAGATGTCGCGCTCGTGCCAGAGGGGGACGTTCTCCATCGCGGCGATGCTGTACGACCGGACGATGCGGGCGAGGCCGCTGATGCGCTCGGTCTTGTGCGGGTTCCGCTTGTGCGGCATCGCACTTGATCCTTGCTGATCCACCGCCACGCCGAGCGAGACGGGAAGGTCCTCTTCAGTGCTGAGGGAGGACGGTTCATGAACTGTCCCTATACTGTGACTGCCGACTGTTGACTGCCGACTGCCAAATGGCTCCTCAACTTCGTGGACTTCGGTGCGCTGGAGATGGCGGATTTCGATAGCGAACTTTTCCAGCGAGGTCGCGAGGAGCGCGAGCGCCATGATGACCTGCGCGTGCCGGTCGCGCTGCAAGATTTGCGTGCTGACGGGCGCGGGCGAGAGGCCGAGGGTCGCGCAGGCTCGTTCCTCGATTTCTGGCGGCACATGGGCGTGCGTGCCGACCGCGCCGCTGATCTTGCCGTACGCCATCTGCGCGCGCGCCGCCTCGATCCGCGTACGGTGGCGGCGAATCTCATCCACCCACATCGCGAGCACGAAGCCGAAGGTCAGCGGTTCGGCATGGACGCCGTGCGTTCGCCCGATCATCAGCGTCATCTTGTGCGCGACGGCCTGCTTCGTCACCGCCGCCTCGAAGGTCGCCAGTTGATCGAGGATCAGGTCAAGCGCGTCTACCGTCAAGAGCGACAGCGTCGTGTCCACGACATCCGAACTGGTCAGGCCCATATGGACGTAGCGAGCGGCGTCGCCAATTGTTTCACCCATCGCCCAGAGAAACGCCGTCGTGTCGTGATCGGTGCGGCGCTCGATCTCGCGGACGCGTTCGGGATCGGCGGAGGCGGTGCGAATCGTCGCCATCGCGTCCGCCGGGATCGCACCGCGCTCCGCCCACGCCTCGCAAACGGCGATCTCAACCCGGACCATCGTGTCAATCCGGTGTCGCTCGCTCCAGATATTCCCCATTGCCGGGTGCGTGTAGCGCCCTACCATGTTAGTGGACCTCCGCCACGATTGCACCGTCGAGGTACGCCGATTCCGCATGCACGAGCCGGGTCGGCAGCACGCGGTTATGCAGGTCGTCGTCTGTTGTCGCAAGGACGCGGAGGTAGTTATCGGTCAGCCCGCTCCACCGTCCGTCTGGCTCGCGATCTTCCCAGAGTACGTCCATCGTCCACCCGACGAACCGCCGGTGATAATCGAGAGCGAGTTCATGCGAGAGCGCGAGCACGCGCGCCATCCGCTCCTTTTTGACTTCCTGCCGTATCTGATCGGCCATCCCGGCCGCTTCGGTACCCGCACGCTCGGAGTAGGGAAACGCATGAATCTTACTGAATGCCAGTTCACGGCAGAGTGCGAGTGTTTCCGCGAAATCCGCGTCCGTTTCGCCGGGGAAGCCGACGATGACGTCCGTTGTGATCGAACAATCGGGGATGGTGGCGCGCACACGCGCGACAGCGTGGCGGAACTGATCGGGATTATAGCGGCGGCGCATTGCCCGCAGCACACGGGCCGAGCCGGACTGAATCGGCATGTGCAAATGGCGCGCCATCCGTTCGTCCGCCCAACAGGCAAGTAATTCCGGTTTCAGTTCGGCGGGGCCGACGCTCGTCAGACGAATCCGTGGTGGCGTCGGGCCGGCGAGTATCCGGTGCAGGAGATCGGGCAAACGCAGTGCTGAGTGCTGAGGATTGAGGATTGAATGTTGGGAGGGCGGTTCACGAACCGCCCCTACGTCTGGCTGCCGACTGCCGACTGCCGACTGCCGACTTTCCCGATACATCCCGACATACGTGCCGGTCAGGACAACTTCCTGATAGCCCATTGCGGCGCTCTCCGCGACTTCGCGGCAGACGCGATCCGCCGCGACACTGACGGAGCGGCCGCGTGCGAATGGCACGATGCAGAAGGTGCAGTTCGCGTCGCACCCCTCCTGAATTTTGATCGTCCGCCGCGTGCGATGCGCGGCGTGGGTATACAGATGCGTGTCTTGCAGCCCAACTGCCGCCAGCCGGTCCGCGAACCGCTCGACCGCCTCCGCGACGACGCGCTCCTTGTCCACTGAGCCGAGCACGACATCCACTTCCGGCATTGCTGCCGCGTCGTCCGGCGCGACTGCCGTGTAGCAGCCGATGGCGGCGACGAATGCGTCCGCGCCGCCGCTCTGTCGCGCCTTGCGGAGATATTGGCGACCCTTTTTGTCAGCGATGTGCGTCACGGTGCAGGTATTGACAATGTAAAGGTCGGCGGGCGCATCGAATGGCACTTCCGCAAATCCGTGCTCCTGCAAGGCGAAGGAGATTGTCTGCGCGTCAGCGGTATTCAATTTGCAGCCGAGTGTGTGGATCGCGAAAGAAGGTTGAGCAGGATCATGCCGTCGTTCGGTGCGGACGGTGATCGCATCGAGGCCAATATGGACAACTGGGACGGGCGCGTCATTGCGCTCATCATGATCGAGGTGCTCGACTGTCAGCATCTTCGCCATGTGGTGGCCTGACCCTCATCGTACCGCGCTAGGACTGTACTCCGAAACCCGGGTCAGTATACCAGAATCATGTACGTATGCGTGGCGAGCGCACAGATCGTGATACGTCAGTTTGCATGTTGCATGGCTTTCATGCGCCTCCGGTGCGTGGTACGCTGTGTTGAATTGGTAGATGCAGCGTTGCTGCGCACAATACGCCCGTGGATGCGCGGGAAGGGAGCAAATCTAATGGCCCAGACACTGACCCGACCGAGCGCCACCGACGGCGCGGACGCGGGCGCGCTGACGAGCGAAGCGCTGGCAAATTTCGGGGACGCGTTCACCGCGAACCCGACCTACCGGCTGGCCCAAAATGCGGTGACGCAGATCACGGTGGATGATGTGACGCTCAATCGCGGCATCGTCACGACTACCGATCACACTTTCTCGACATTCCTTGACGACTGGAGCGTGACGAACCAAAAGCAGAGCGGCCGTTGCTGGATGTTCGCCGGCCTGAATCTGCTGCGCGTCGCCGCGATGAAGAAGATGAATACGAAGGAGTTCGAATTCTCGCAGAACTACACGATGTTCTGGGACAAACTGGAGCGAACCAACTACTTCTTCGAGGCGATCATCGAGACGGCGGATCGCGATGTGGACGACCGGCTCGTCGCCTTTCTGCTCGAAGGGCCGCTCGGTGACGGCGGGCAGTGGAACATGTTCGTCAACCTCGTCAAGAAGCACGGCCTTGTCCCGCAGGCGCAGATGCCGGAGACGGAGAGTTCGTCCAATACGCGCAAGATGAACGCGATCCTCCGCAGCAAGTTGCGCGAGGGCGCGAAGGCGCTCCGCGAGATGCATGCCGCCGGTGAGAGCGCCGAGGCACTGCGCGCGACGAAGCAGGAGTACGTGCAGGTCGTTCATCGCATCCTTTCGATTCATCTCGGCACGCCGCCGGAGCGGTTCTCGTGGCAATGGAAGGACAAAGACGGCGCCTTTCATCGCACCGACGAGTTGACGCCTCAGCAGTTCGCCGCTGAGTTCGTGGACCTGCCGCTCGATGAGTACGTCTGCCTCGTCCACGACCCGCGCGCGAGCAGTCCGGTCGGGCGGACATTTACCGTGCAGTACCTCGGCAATATCGTCGGCGGCGAGCGCGTGACCTACCTGAACGTGGACATCGCACTGATGAAGGAGATCACGCAGCGGACACTCGAAGACGGTAACCCCGTTTGGTTTGGCTGCGATGTCGGCAAGATGATGCAGCGCAAATTAGGTGTCTGGGACAAGCAATTGTTCGACTATGAAACGCTCTACGATACGACTTTCCCGCTGGAGAAGGACGCGCGGCTCGATTACCACGAGACGCAGATGACGCACGCGATGCTCTTCACCGGCGTTGATGTCGTGGATGGCACGCCGCGTCGTTGGCGGGTCGAGAACTCGTGGGGCGCGGAGAATGGGCAGAAGGGTTTCTACACGATGAACGACTCGTGGTACGACGAGTACATGTTCGAGATCGCCGCCCGTACCGAGTATCTGCCCGCCGACTTGCGCGCCGCGCTCGATCAGGAGCCGATTGTCCTCCCGGCGTGGGACCCGATGGGCGCACTTGCCCGATAATGCCGGGTATTTCCTAACTCCCGGCGACTTCCCTCAAAGGGAAGGGGCCGGGAGTTAGGGTTCTGCTTGCCGTGGCGATGATTTCACCGCATGATGGTCAGCGGGTGATCGTCGCTGTCGGGAGTAGGGATGCCAGCAACAACGCCACAGGCACGGTATCGCGAAGTTTTGCGGATTCTGGCGCGGCACGGGTTCGCGGTTCGGCCGCGCGTCTGGCCGTTCGGGGTCAACGCCTACGACGCGCCCGAATCGGAGGCAATACGCCGCCCGGCGGAACTGCGGCAGGCACTCGAAGAACTCGGCACGACGTTCATCAAACTCGGTCAAATTCTCAGCACCCGCCCCGATTTGCTGCCGCCCGCGTACATCGCGGAACTCCAGAAATTGCAGGACGCCGTTCCGACCGCGCCGACGTCGCTCATCATCGAACGGATCGAGGAGCAACTGCGGCGGCCCGTTGATGCACTCTTCACGGCATTCGATCCCGTGCCGCTCGCCGCCGCCTCCATCGGTCAGGTCCATGCGGTCACGCTGCCCGGCGGGATTGACGCGGTCGTCAAGGTGCAGCGGCCCGGCGTGCGCGAGCAAGTCGCGCTTGATCTTCGCATCGCCACACGGATCGCGCACTTAATGGAGACGCGGCTGAAGATCGAGGAGCGTACCGGCATTGACGTGCCCGCGCTCGTGGATGAATTCGCCTGGACACTCCGCAACGAACTGGATTACCTGCGCGAGGCAAAGAACGCTGAAGTCTTTCAGCGCAACTTTGCCGACAACGCGCACGTCCGCGTCCCGGCGATCTGCTGGGAATACACGACGACGCAAATCATCACGATGGAGCGGATGCACGGCTTGCGCATTGATGATGTCGCGGCGCTCGAAGCGGCAGGATATTCCCCGGCCCGGATCGCGGAGCAAAGCGCGCGCATCGTCCTTCAGGAGGTCTTCGAGGACGGCTTTTTTCATGCCGACCTCCATCCCGGCAACCTCTTCGTCCTCGATGGCGGTGTGATCGGCGCGATTGATTTCGGGATGGTCGGTACAATTGATGAGGCGATGCGGACGAATCTCCTCTTTCTCCTGCTCGCCATCGTCGGGCAGAGCGCCGATCAGATCGCGCGCTATCTGTACCGCCTCGGCGTCGTTGGCGGCGCGCAGACCAACCATCCGCTCTTGCTCCGCGATATCCGACGGCTGATGGCGCAGTATTACGGTATCACGCTGGCAGAACTGGATGTGACGACGCTGCTAACCGATTTACTCGCCCTCGTGCGGCGGCATCGCCTGCGCCTGCCACCTGACCTGGCGTTGCTCATGAAGATGCTCGTGATGATCGAGGGTCTGGGGCGGCGGCTCGATCCAACGTTCAATATCCTCGCGGTCGCACAGCCATTCGGGCAGGAAGCAATTGCGCGGCTCCTCGCGCCGGAACGATTATTCCGGCAGGCCCGGCAGGCGGCGATCCAGTATGGCGAAATGGCGATGGAATTCCCCGGTCGGCTCGACCATCTCCTCACGCAGTTGGAGCAGGGTGAGTTGATGCTGCGCGCGGCGGAGCACGCAACCGGGCGGGCGGTTCACGCCATGCATATCATCACTAACCGCCTCGTCCACGCGGTCGCGAGTGCGACCGTCCTCATTTCGCTTGTCCTCATTTTCATTACGATGCGCCGCGAGAGTGGCGGCGATACCGCCCTCCGTGTTGTCTTCTTCGTTGGAATCACCGTCGAGGCGCTACTCGCGATCTGGTATGTCGTCTCATACTGGCGGTCACGTCGGCTCTAATTTGGTAGTGCAGGCTTCAGCCTGCATCCCGAGAGCGCGAAAAGGTTGGGATGCCTCTCGCACGACCGGTGACAGGCCCGGGCGTGTGCAGGAGCCGTTACATCCACAGTGTGCGTCAGCATGACCTGAACCCATTCACGTCTCTTGACGTATCTCCATGTCCGTGGTATTTTATATGTAGACGTATACGTAGAAAGGATAACGATGCCAAACAAAACGATCTACGTGTCCGATGATGATCTACCGCTCTACCAGCGAGCACAGGAATTAGTCGGGGGCAACCTGTCGGCGGCGATCGTGAGCGCGTTGCGGCGGTATATCGAGGTGGAGGAGGGTCGCCGGGAGGGCTACGACGAGATCACCGTGAAGGTGGGACCCGGCGTGGGTCGCAAGCAGCGCTTCTCCGGTGTACTCCTCGGTGAGTGGGGACATTACGACGGACATCGGTCCGAGGTGTTTCGGGTGTACCGAACCCGCACGGGCAAGTTCGTGGTGCATGTGGGCCGTTCGCCTGACAGCCAGTGGTCTGGGGGATGGCGAGGATGGATCGGCGTGGGCGAACAGAGTTGGGGCTTCACGCAAGGCGAATCCACCCTCGAGGTCGTCGCTTCCCTCGACGCGCTGCGCGAGAAGATTCCGCCCGAGTTGTACGACATGGTCGCTGGTGCGGCCGAGCAGCCCGCCGTGGAGGATCTCGACATCTGAAGTGATTGCTTGCTCGGTGGCCTTAAGGGTAGGAGGTTATCGCTTTTTCGGCGGCTCCGGCTTTGGATCACCCAGATGAGCTCCAAATCTCGTTACGAAATGAGGAAACATGACTACCACCCCATCCCAATCAGCGATTTCAGCAATCGGGCTGCGCAAGTCGTACGGCGACAAGATTGTGCTCGACGGCATAAACCTGAACGTTCCTGAGGGAACAGTCTTCTCGCTACTCGGCCCTAACGGCGCCGGCAAGACCACCATGGTTCAGATTCTGTCCACGCTGATCGCTGCCGACGGTGGCGAGGTGCGGGTCGCCGGCCATGATCTGGCCCGGGATCCCGATGCAGTCCGTGCCGCAATTGGCGTCACCGGCCAGTTCTCGGCAGTGGATACCTTGCTCACCGGCGAGGAGAACCTGATCTTGATGGCGGATCTGCATCACCTGGGTCGAGACGAAGGACGGCGGCGCGCTGCCGAACTGCTCGACCGATTCGATCTGGTCGAGGCGGGCAAGAAGATGCCCGCCACCTACTCCGGCGGCATGCGACGTCGGCTCGATCTCGCGATGACCCTGGTCGGCGACCCGCGCATCATTTTCCTCGACGAGCCGACCACCGGTCTCGACCCGCGCGGCCGCCACACGATGTGGCAGATCATCCGCGACCTCGTGGCCGACGGGATTACGATCTTCCTGACGACGCAGTATTTGGATGAGGCAGACGAACTCGCCGACCGGATCGCGGTCCTCGACCAGGGGAAGTTGGTCGCCGAAGGGACTGCGGACGAACTCAAGCGCCGCGTCCCTGGCGCGCACATCCGCCTGCAATTCGCCGACAGCGCCGGCCTCGAATCGGCAGCCCGTACCCTCGGCGAGTTCTCGCGCGACGACGATGCGCTCACGCTGCAGGTACCAAGCGACGGCGGCGTCCGGTCATTGAGGGACCTGCTCGACCGGCTCGACGACGCAGCGATCGAGATTGACGGTTTGTCGGTCCACACCCCCGATCTCGATGACGTCTTTTTCGCCCTCACCGGCCACCCCACCACAGAGAAGGAGAGTTTGCGATGAGTACCCTTTCCTATACCGTGAGCGATTCGGCAACGATGCTGCGCCGCAACCTGCGACACATGCGACGCTACCCCTCCTTGACATTGCTGCTCATCGGCATGCCGATCATCTTCCTGTTGCTGTTCGTCTACGTTTTTGGCGGCACGCTCGGCGCCGGGTTGGGCAGCGTGTCGGGCGGCCGCGTAGCCTACGTAAACTACGTTGCCCCCGGCATCCTCCTGATGACTGTCGCCGCCGCGTCGCAGGGAACGGCAATATTGGTCGCCAAGGACATGACCGAAGGCATTATCGCCCGGTTCCGCACCATGGCGATCTCCCGCGCCTCGATACTGACCGGCCACGTCCTCGGCAGCATGATCCAGACCATGCTCGGTATCGCCGTCGTCATCGCTGTCGCGCTGCTCACCGGATTCCGACCCACCGCCGGCCCGCTCGCCTGGATCGGGGCCATCGGTCTCCTCGCGCTGTTCACTCTCGCACTCACCTGGCTGACGGTCGCGCTTGGCCTGGTCGCCAAAAGCGTCGAGACCGCCAGCAACACCCCTATGTTCCTGACGCTGTTGCCGTTCCTCGGCAGCGGCTTCGTCCCTACCGGCTCGATGCCAACCGGCCTGCGCTGGTTCGCCGAGTACCAGCCCTTCACGCCCGTTAATGAGACGCTGCGGGGGCTGCTGCTGGGCACCCCGATCGGCAACAGCGCGGTCCTCGCTGTCGCCTGGTGCGTCGGCATTACACTGGTTTGCTACATCTGGGCACTAAAACTGTACAGCCGCGATCCCGCACGGTAGTCCGGCCTCGCGGTGAGCAACGCTGCATTGATGGAAAGCCTTGTGTGGGAGAACACGAAAAGGGGAGCGCCGATCACGCTCCCCGGTAACTGCCGGTTGGTAACTACTCAGCGACGGTCGGTGTCGCTTTGCCATTGAGGACGATGCCGTCCTTCTTGCCGGATGTGGTCTGCAAGCCCGGCAGTGATTTGATGAGGTCCGCGATATTGATGCCGCTGAGCGCTTCCACGAGGGCGGGGACTTGCGCCACCATCGTGGCGACATCGTTCGTCATCTTACTCGCGGCGGAGCCGTCCGCACCCGTCGAGACAATCGTCACGGAATCAATCGCCTTGACCGATTCACCCATCGCGCGCGCCAGTTCCGGCAGGCTGGTGAGGATTTTATCGAGCACGGCGGCTTGGCTGTACAGCGCGAAGGCATCGGCGCGTTTCTGCATTGCGTCCGCTTCTGCCTGGCCTTTTTGCCGGATGATGTCCGCTTCGGCTTCACCAGTGACACGAATAGCGGACGCCTGCCCTTCGGCTTCGAGTCGCAGGCGATTCTGCTCGGCGCCAGCGAGGGCCTCGATTTTCTGCTTTTCGATCTCGGCGGGCCGCAGGATGGTGGCGATCAGTTCGGACTCGCGCCGCTTGATTTCTGCCTGTTGCACTTCCGCCTCGCGTTGCTTGCGGACGAGTTCGACGTTTACCTGCTCAGCGACGACCTTTTGCTGGGCAATATTTGCCTCGATGTCGTACGCCTTGTCGGTCTGTGCCTGCTGCGAACGGACGGTCTGCTCATACTCCGCTTTCTTGAGATTCAGGTCACGGATCGCCTCGGCCTGCTTCGTCTCTGAGGCGGCGCGGGCAATCGTTGTCTCCTGATCCGCCATCGAACGGGCGACGGAGGCTTCCCGCACCGCTTGCGCTTTCCGAATCTCGGTGTCGCGCATTGCCTCAGCAGTCGCGATGTCCGCTTCCCGCTTGATGCGCGCAATGTCCGGGCGGCCCATGTTGGCGATGTATTCATTGTCATCGCGCAGATCGCGGATCGTGAATGAGATCACTTCGAGGCCCATCTTGTAGAGGTCATCCGCGACGCCGGAACGCACCTGCGCCGCGACCATCTCCGGTTCCTTGACGATGCTCTCCACGGTGAGCAGGCCCGTAATGCCGCGCAGGTGGCCTTCCATTACCAGCCGAATCAGGTTCTGGCGCTCCTGCGGTGGCTTGGAAAGGAATTGTTCGGCGGCGGTGAGGATACTCTGCGGGTCGTTCTTGACCTTGATCTGCGAGACCGCCTCGACATTGAGCGCGACGCCCTGCTTCGTGTACAACGCCTGCTGCGGCGCGACATCAAAGGACATCAGTTCGAGCGAGAGCCGTTTGGCGGTTTGGAGGAGCGGCCAGACGACACGACCGCCGCCATGCACGACCTTTGTGCCACCGAAGCCGGAGATGATCAGCGCCTCATTTGGCCCGACCTTCTGGAACATACTGGCGAGGATCGTCAACGTAAGGAACAAGGCGACGACGAGCAAAACGACGATGATCAAGATGGGAGTCATGGCGAATTTCCCTTTCCTACCCAATACGAGGAGCGAGAAGCGAGAAGCGAGTAACAAGGGGAGGATTCAGGCCCTTCTCGTTACTCGTTACTCGCTACTTCCACCGGGGCATCACTTCCTTCACCGAGCGCATGCTGCCAGGTGTCCACGAAGGCGACACCGCGCTCATACTTGAGAACAACGACTTCCGTTCCGCGTGGGACCTCCTCGCCCGCGACACTTCGCGCGGCGGATGTCTGGGTCGAACCAGCGAGTGCGTACGTAATTTCGCCGGCGTAGCCAGGATAGATTGTGCTGGTGACGTGCGCCGCCGTACCCGGCATGTGGTAGTCCGCTTGCAAAACCTCCGTCTGTCCCCGTTCCAGGACGCGCGTGATGAAAAGTGCGACAACGGAACTGCCGCCGATGCCGGAGGCGGTCGCCACAATGAGACTGACCGCCCCGCCGAGCACGGTATAGTGCGAGATCAGGTAGCCAACGCCGCCAAACCAGGTGACAAACGTCATGATGGTCGTGAAATTCAGGTAGCCACCCGAGACGGTCGGCGTGTCCGTCGGGGAGCCGCTGTGCGCCGCGCCGCCATGCCCCAGAGCATGCGCCGCCCCGCCGTGACCGAGATGTAGCCCGCCGAGGTGTCCCAACCCGAGGACGAGCGAGAGGACGGTCATAGCGAGGCCAACAAGAAAGCAGACGAGAAACAAGGACTCCATGTTCGTCCACTCCTGACGAAATGCGATGATGCATCGTACATCTCATTCTATTATACGCCTTTGTATAGTGCCGGGCTCCTCAGGGCTTATGCGTTCTCAATCATAGGAATACCGAGTACGGCGAGTGCGGCATGCGGGTTCCCACTGTAGAAGCGCAACCGCGCGGCAATCGTGCGCCACCCGGCCCGATGGAGCACGCTCACGACGGTATCACGCAGAATCGCCATGATGCTCGGTCCATTGCCTTTGTGGATCAAACTGCGATCCTCGCCCAGCGTCACATCCTTGACATAGTGGAGGCCATTCTCGATTTGCCAATGCCCACGCACCAACGCCAGCAACCGATCCGCGTCCGCGACGGCGGGGGGCAGGCTGGTGATACCGTAGCGGATCGCCTGCTTCTTTTCCCCGCGCTCCCACCAGATGCGCTCGACCGTGAAGACCTGGCCCAGCCCCGGCCAGTCGAGATAGCCATTCAGTTCTGTTGAGGCGACGAGGTGACGGACCTCAAGGCGACCGTGCCCTTTGTCCACCGTCGTCGCCTCCCGCATGTCCCAGGTAGGCAGACTGGCTGCACGCAACGCGGCATCGGCACGGGAGGCAAAGAGCGTGACTATCGCGCGCAGGAGCGTCGCGTGATTCTCCTTGACGATCACGAGATAATCGCCATCTGCGGCAATGATTGTGGTACACAAGTCACGGTCACAATAGAGCGCATCGCCGGTCACGACACGCCCCGCGCAGTCGAGGCAGGCGACCAACGTGGGCGCGGCGGTCAGTTCGGCTTCCGCCTTTTCTCCGGTATGGTCGAGCGGCACCTGCGCCAGCACGATGCCGAGGTCATGCAAGAGCGCACTGACCATATGGATGGGGTAATCGGGATGATCGGCACAGGCAAGCCGTCCGCGCTGCGCTTTGCCGTCGAAGGCGACCCCGTCACTGCCACGCGGGCGGTCGTCTGCGGCAGCGGGAGGCGCGAAGTATCCGGTCAGCGCAGTGGCGAGGAGCACGGGATCGAGCTTGCGAAAGAGGCGTTGCAGGGTGGTCTGATGGGGGGTGATGCCATCCGGGAAGCCGAGCGCGGCAAGGACGGCGGGAGATTGGCGCTTGCCCCACTGGGCGATGGCGAGCACCGAGAGATGGTTGGAGAGGAGCGCGACCACGGCGAGAGTGAGGATCGCAGCGAGGGAAAACCGTCTGCCGTGCGGACGGCGGGGATCGGAAACGCGGGCAAATGCTGCCGCGAGCGTGGCGGGGGTGGGCGAAACGATTGCCTCGGGCAGGGACGACGACATAGACTGCATCAGACGCTCCTTTGTGCGATTCTCGCGTTAGACACGAAAATCGTAGCAAAGGAGCGTTCTTCCTCCCTCTCTCGTCACCCCTCACCAAGAACGCATAAGCCCTGCCGGGCTCCTATCCTGCCGATCTGTTCGCTGCGGTAATCGCCGCGCACCATCCGCAACACCGATGGTGCTATACTGCCACGGCAGCAGCGAGTGGCCGCGCGGGCCTATCGCACGAGGCGAAAGGACCCAACAGTATGTCCACGCCGCAGGAACCTGCCCCGAACGGAGCATCCCCGCAATCGAATCTGACCGTTGGGCGCGTGATGCTTTTCACGGCGGCGGCGCTCTTCGTCATTTTCCTCGCAAACCTGCTGCTGAAGGTGACGGACCTGCTCTTCCTCCTTCTGATCGGTATCTTGCTCGCGACCGCGATTGACCCGCTCGCGCGCCGCCTGCGCGTGATGGGATTCAATCGCCCCGCCAGCATCCTCAGCGTCTACCTCCTGATCGTCGCGCTCTTTGGTGGCTTGATCGCCTTCATCATTCCGCCCATCGTCGCGCAGGGGACGGATTTCGCCACGAATCTGCCCCGCGTCGCCGATCATCTCGAACAGCGGTATGCGAGCAGTGATGTGGCGTGGATTCGGAACGCGGCGCGCGACGGTGCGACAAAGTTGCGCCAGCTCTCGGACAACCCCCCGGATGTCACGGGCGTGCTCAAGGAACAAGCGGTGAACGTCGTATCGAGCGTCTTCGGGGCGCTGCTTTCGATTGTCACCGTCCTCCTCATCTCCTTTTACTGGCTCAGTGAACGCGCGCTCATTCGTCGCGCCCTCCTCGGTTTCGTGCCAATCCACCGGCGGACGCGCGTGAACGATGTCTGGACGCACATCGAGACGAAACTTGGGCTTTGGTTTCGCGCGCAGTTGATCTTGTGCGGCATCATTGGCGCCGCCGCTGCGGCCGGGTACGGGGTGCTTGGTCTGGAATACTGGCCGCTGCTCGCGCTCATTGCGGGCGCGACGGAGATCATTCCGATTCTCGGGCCGTGGATCGGGGGCATACCGGCGGTGCTCGTTGCGCTCACCGATGGGCCAGTCAAGGCACTTATCGTCGCCGTCTTTATCATCGTTTTGCAGCAGATCGAGGGGAACATCCTCGTTCCGCGCATTCAAGGCGATGCGGTTGGCCTCTCACCGCTCACCGTCATCCTTGCCATCCTCGCCGGGACGAAACTCGCCGGGCCGATGGGCGGCATCCTTGCCGTGCCGATTTCAGCAATCATTCAGGTGCTCGTGCATGACTTACTGATTGCGCGTGAGACGACCGACCAGGATGACATTGACCTCATCCTCGCGGCTGCCGATGCGGCCCAGGAGCGCGGAGAGAACGCAGCCGAGGCGGCTTTCCGCCAGTTGCGCCGTCTGCGCGCGATCCGGCGCGCGCATCACGAGGCCGCGCGGATGGATACGCTCATTATGGAAGCGGAATCCGATCCGACGGCGCAAATACCTGAAGACGAACTCGCGAGTCGGCACGACGATTAAGCGCTTGAACGTACAGAACGAATGTGCGATGCTTCCCCTGTCACTTGCTATGATAGGAGGAGAGGACATGACCATTCGGACAAGCGTTGCGGTAGCAGCACCGATGACGATCAGCCCCGACCACGCGCGCACCTTCCTGCTGCGCCGTCCCGGTGGGCTGTACGCGTCCGGGGGATCACCCGATCATCCGCTTCCGCTCGTGCGGCAGATCGGCAAGCTCCAGGTTGATCCCGTTAGTGTTGTCGCGGCGAATCATCACCTGATCGCCCGGACGCGCGTACCCGGCTATCTGACCGCGCACCTGGACGACGCGCTCTACCGCGACCGGACGCTCGTCGAAAACTTCCACAGTATCCATGCGATTCTGCCGATGGAAGACTGGCGCTTCTACGACCGTCGCCTCGGCCCGCCGACCCGGATGGAGGAAGCGCACCCGGAGGTTATGCGCCAGGCAACGGAGCGGGTGCTCGGTGCCATCCGGGAGCGTGGCCCGCTCGCTGCCCGTGACTTCATGGATGAGGATGACCGCATGCCGATGGAATACGGGTGGGGGACGACGCGCCGTTCGCAGGTCGCGCTCCAGATGCTCCTGCGGCGCGGCTTTCTGATGGTTCATCATCGGGAAGGGACGCAGCGGTTGTACGAATTGACCGAGCGGATGCTGCCGTCCGACGTGGACGCGACGCCCGTGACCGAAGCGGAGCGGGCACGGCACCGCGCGCAGCGCGATGTGACATATGCCGGGTTGGCGATGGGAACGGGCGGTATCCAGCCCGCGATCGCCGCTGGGGACGCCGTACCAGTGACGATTGAAGGCATTCGTGCGACTTTCTACATCGCGCCGGGTCACCGCGAAGCGCTCGCGTCGGTCATGCCGATCACGGACGCGGAGCGCCGCGCGATCATCCTCGCGCCGCTCGATCCATTCGTCAAGGATCGCAAGCGGCTCGCCGCCCTCTGGTGCTTCGACTACACTTGGGAAGTCTATGTCCCGGCGGCGAAGCGGAAATACGGCCCGTACACGCTGCCCGTGCTCTGGGGCGACCGCTTCGTCGCGCGCCTCGATCCCTCACTGGACCGCAAGCGCCGCGTGTTGCTCATCAAGAACCTCTGGTTCGAGGATGACGCACCGCGCGACCCGCAACTCTTCACCGATCTCGCCGCCGGAATCGCCCGTTTCGCCACGTTTCACAGTGATGTCGCCGTCGCGCTCGGTACGGTCTATCCCGCCACCCGCGACAAACGTCTCCGCCACGCCCTGAGTCGGATGACTCGACTCTCCGAGTAGGCAGATCACTATCGCCCGAGGTAATATCGCGCTCTTGCACATCGGTCTTGATGGTTTTCTCCCGTGGAATAGTCGCATGTCTACGGAAAGTCTCGTAACATCGCTTTGTCGGGGATTGATCGCGTTCAATCTCATCACATGAGACGGATCACATGACCGTTGAGCAGATAGGGTCATGATGCTCGTGGCAAGGAAGCGAGAGGTATTGTGTGACGATTGAGCATTCGACCATCGGCGTGAACGGCATCCGCCTGCATTACGTCACGGACGGCACGAACGATGCCGAACCACTTGTGCTGCTGCATGGGTTTCCGCAGAGTTGGGTGATGTGGCGGCGCGTCTGGCCCGCGTTGGTGGCACGGCACCGGGTGATCGCCGTTGATCTGCGGGGATACGGGGAGTCGGAGAAACCACCGGGTATTGAGGGATACGACAAGGGGACGATGGCGGCGGATGTGCATGCGCTCACCCAGCATCTCGGATTGGGGCGCTTCGTCCTCATCGGGCACGACCGGGGCGGGCGGGTGGCACGGCGATACGCGCTCGATTATCCCGCAGACCTGGCGGGCGTGGCGCTCCTCGATATTTTGCCGGTGGAGTACGTCTACGACCACTATACCGCCGCCGAGATTGCGCAGCGGTACTGGCACTGGGTCTTTCATCTCGTGCCGGAGTTGCCTGAGCAACTGATCGCCGGGCACGAGGAGGAATATCTCGAACGATTCTTCATGCGGACGCCGGAGTTACTCGAAGGGATGCGCGCGGACGGGGCGTGGGAGGCGTACCGCGACGCCTTCCTGCAACCCGGCGCGGTCGCGGCGGCATTGAATGATTATCGGGCAATCTACGCGGTGGATGTACCCCGTTATCGCGCCGCGCGGGCAGCGGGAACGCGCGTCACCGTGCCAATGTTCCTCTTGTGGGGCGAGAATGGCAATCTCGCTGAACGGCCTGTGCTCGATGTCTGGCGTGCTGTCGCGGACAATGTGCGGGGATTCGCGATCCCCAATTGCGGCCACTATTTGCCCGAAGAGCAGCCCGAAATCGTTCAGGAGCAACTGCTGGCATTTGCCCGCGCCCGCTTCGATGCGCCATAATCGCCCGAAGGAGTGGAATGGGGTGCGTGTGTCAACCGTCCTGATCGCAAATCGTGGTGAAATTGCCTGCCGGATCATCCGGTCCTGCCGCGCGCTCGGCCTGACGAGCGTCGCCGTCTATGGCTCCGGCGAGCAGGACGCCGTGCATGTTCAGATGGCGGATCGCGCCTTCCGCATCGAGGCAACGACTGCCGCACTGCCGTATCTCGATATTCCTGCGTTGATCGGTGTCGCGGAGCGATCCGGCGCGACGCTTCTCCATCCCGGCTACGGCTTTCTCTCGGAAAACCCCGCACTGCCGGAAGCCTGCGCATCAGCCGGGATCACCTTCATCGGGCCGAGCGCCGCAGTGATCCGCGCGATGGGCGACAAGGTCGCCGCGCGGTGGATCGCTGCCAATGCGGGCGTGCCGATCGTGCCGGGCACTGCCGAGGCAATCAGCGACATCGCGGTCGCGCGGGCGTGGGCGGATCAGCACGGCTACCCACTCGCCGTCAAGGCGGCGGGCGGCGGAGGCGGGCGCGGATTTCGGGTGGTGGAGCGTGCGGACGATCTCGCGGCGGCGCTCGAAGGCGCGGCGCGGGAGGGCGCGCGCTCATTCGGCAATGCGGCAGTCTATCTCGAACGGTACTTCCCGACGCCGCGGCATATCGAGGTGCAGGTGCTCGCGGACGCACACGACCATGTCATCCATCTCGGCGAGCGGGATTGCTCGGTGCAACGCAGACACCAGAAACTGATCGAGGAATCGCCCGCGCCCGGAATCACGCCCGAAACACGCGCTCAGATTACCGAGGCCGCCGTTGCCCTCGCGCGCAGTGTCGGGTACGTCAACGCGGGCACGGTCGAATTTATCGAGCAGGACGGCGCGGTCTATTTCCTCGAAATGAACACGCGCGTCCAGGTTGAGCATCCCGTCACCGAGATGGTCATGGGCGTGGACATCGTCCACTGGCAACTGCGGATCGCGCTCGGCGAACCGCTGACCCTCACGCAAGATGACATCGCTGCCACCGGGCACGCCATCGAGTGCCGCATCGTCGCGGAAGACCCCGTCCGCCGTTTCCAGCCGTTACCTGGCCTCCTGACGTGCTATCGCGAGCCGGTGGGCGACGGCGTGCGTGTGGACGCCGGTTACCGTGAGGGCGATGCGATCCCCACACAATACGACTCGCTGATCGCGAAACTGATCGTGCATGGTGCGGATCGGATGGAAGCGATTGCGCGCATGGAAGCGGCGCTCGCCGCCTACGACATCGCCGGTGTGCCGACGACGATCCCCTTCCATCAGGCGGCGCTCGCCGAGCCGATTTTTCGCGATGGCATTGCAACGACGCAGTTCATCGAGACAACCGACGTGCTCGCCTCGCTGATGCCGCAGCCCGACCCCGTACTCGCACCGTCGGTGGACATCGGTCGCGTCATAACGATGGAGATCGCGGGCGAACGGCAACGCGCGCGCGTCTATGGCCTCGAATCCGCACCGGTACTTCCGTCGCAACATGCCCGCCGCCCGCCGCCCCGACTGAATCGGACACGAAATGGCAGCGCCGGTGGGAACGGGACGATTGCCAGCCCGATTCAGGGCATCCTCGTCCGCATGCCGGTCGCCGCCGGGCAGCCCGTCACCGCCGGATCGGTGATCGCCGTCATCGAGGCGATGAAGATGGAGAACGAGGTGCAGGCGGATCGCGATGGTATCGTTGCAACCGTCCACGTCGAGCCTGGTGCGACCGTGCAACTCGGCGCAGCCCTCGTTACCTTCGCCGAATAGCGATTTGAAGAATTGAACCACGAAGGCGCGAAGAGCGCGAAGAGGGAAAGAGAAGAAACAAAGATTTCTCTTCTTCTCCGCGTTTCTTCGTGCTCTTCGTGCCTTCGTGGTTCAGTTCTCCGCGCCCCAGCTGCGGTAGAATGCGCTCATATCGTGCCAGTTCGAGGTGACGTGGAAGGGAGTGAGCCATGCCGAAGGATGTCGGGTTTGTGACGATGGGCGATGCGGAGGAGATGCGCGATGTGCCGGAGATCGGCATCGGCATGCTCGGCTATGCCTTCATGGGCAAAGCGCACACAAACGGGTACAAACAGATGCCCTATATCTTCTGGCCGCCGCCCGCCCTGCCGAAACTCGTCAGCATCGCTGGGCGCTCCGAGCAGTCGGTGCGGACGGCTGCCGCGCGCTATGGCTTCGCGCGCGCCACGACAGACTGGCGCGCGGTCGTGGACGACCCTGATGTGCAGGTTTTCGATAACTGCGGCCCGAACAATCTCCATGCCGAGCCGTCTATCGCCGCCGCCGAGGCGGGCAAGCATGTGATTTGCGAGAAGCCCCTCGGTCGTACCGCCCACGAGGCGAAGCAGATGCTCGCTGCCGTGAATAAGGCGGGCGTCAAACACCTCTGCGCCTTCAACTACCGCTTCGCGCCCGCCGTGCTACACGCGCGCAATCTCATCCAGTCCGGCGCATTGGGCCGCATCTACCACTTCCGCGCGCGGTACTTGCAGGAGTGGATCCTCGATCCGAGTTTCCCGATGGTCTGGCGACTCCAGAAGGATGCCGCAGGGAGCGGCGTGCTTGGCGATCTCGGCACGCACATCATTGACCTCAGCCGCTTCCTCGTCGGTGAGATTTCCTCTGTCTCTGCCGTGACGCGCACGTTCATCCCGGAACGTACCGACAGCGAGGGAAAGCGACAAAAGGTTGATGTGGACGATGCCTTCGCGGCGGTCGTTGAGTTCGAGAACGGCGCGCTCGGTACGCTGGAAGCCTCCCGCTTCGCGCTCGGCAGGAAGAATCACAATGTCTTCGAGATCAATGGCGAGCATGGGAGCATCGTCTTCAATCTCGAACGGCTCAACGAATTGGAAGTCCATCTGCCCGATCAGCAGCCGGAGAACTCGACCGGGTTTACCACCGTCCTCGTCAGTGAGGCGTCGCACCCGTACTGGAAGTATTGGTGGCCCCAGGGGCACATGCTCGGCTGGGAAAATCTCTTCGTCCATGAGGTCGCCCATTTCCTCGGTGCGGTCACGGGCACGCACGAGGTCGCCCCAATCGGCGCGACGTTTGCGGACGGGTACCAGGCGGCGGTCATCTGCGACGCCATTATCGCGTCGTCCGAACAAGGATGTCGTGTACCCATTGCGCACATCGCGGCGGAGTAAGTGCACCGTAGCCGGTGGCGTAGGCTGAAGCCTGCGCCACCTGATTCCCGGTCACGCGGCGGACTTCAACGCGTCGTGCTCGCCGGGGTCTTCGGTGCCGACATAGAAATGATCCCGCGAGACGAGTGCCGTTGTGCGGACAGAAATACCCGCAATCGTCTCCTCTGCGCCTGCCTGCATAGGGTTGAGCAGCACGAGTTCGGGCGCGCTGCCAAACCGTTTTTCATAGCGCTCCACCGCCGCCTGAACTTTCGCATGAAGCGGACGTTTCCGGTCATTGTCGAACCAAATGAGAAACATGATTTCCCTCCATCGGTCAGTTCGGTCTGACGGCAGTATACCAGAACATGCGTTCGACTTGCAAGAAATGAACTGTACGTGCAAAATGAACGTACTAGGAATTCCGGCCTATGATAGGGTAGGGTCGAGAAAATGTGGATAACCACCCGCGAAAGTGGGGATAATCTGTGGACGATGTGGGTAATACTGTACGTACATTGCGGATAACTCTCGATGGATGCCGCGCACGCCGATAATCGCCGGGGGATCATGAGCGAGCGACTTTCGCCAGCCGAATCACTCTCCGAGCGCCCGCTGCCGCCCCAGGGCCATATTTCGGTTCTGCAAGAGGCATCTATTGGTCTGCTCGCGCCCGCGCCGGGAACGCTGCTGCTCGATGGGACGTTTGGCGGCGGCGGGCATACGCGGGCGCTTCTTGACGCGTCGGCGCCGGATGGACGTGTCCTCGCGCTCGACGCCGATCCGGACGCGATTGCGCGGGGCGCCGCGCTGCACGCGGAGTTTGGCGACCGGCTCAGTCTGCGCCACGCGAATTTCGCGGCGATGACTGAGGCATCTGCGGCAGTCGGCTGGCAACCGGGGACAATCGCGACGATCCTGCTCGATCTCGGCCTCTCGTCGTTCCAACTCAGCGACGCGGAGCGCGGCTTTTCGTTCATGCACGCAGGGCCGCTCGATATGCGGTTCGATACCACGAGCGGCACGACAGCGGCAGAGATCGTCAACACCTGGGACGAGACGGCGCTGGCCGACCTCTTCTGGGCGTACGGCGAGGAATCGGCGTCCCGGCGCGTCGCGCGGCAGATCACTCAGCGACGGGCAACGCGGCCCTATGAAACAACGCTCCAGCTGGCGGACACGGTCGTCGGCGCGAAGGGCGGACGACGCGGACGGATCCATCCGGCGACGCAGGTCTTTCAGGCGCTCCGCATCGCGGTCAATGATGAGGTCGGCGCACTGGAGCGGGCGTTGATCGCGGCGCGCGATCTTCTGCGCCCCAGCGGGCGGCTTGCGGTCATTTCGTTCCATTCGCTGGAAGATCGGGCTGTGAAACTCTTCTTCCGGCGCGAAGCGAGCGCGACCGAGCCGGACATGCTGCCGCGCTCCGTGCCCGTGCAGCCGCTGGCGCGTGTGCCCAGTCTGCGTATCCTCACGCCGCGCCCGGTTGTGCCGACCCCGGCGGAAATCGCCGCGAACCCGCGCGCGCGGAGCGCCAAGTTGCGCGTCGCTGAAAAGCGCGTGCCGGACGGAGGCGCCTGATGCTCTTTCCCGCGCGAACACGAGTGACGGTTACCCGCATTTCCGTGCCGATGGCCGTGCCAATCGCGGAGGCTGCGGCACTCCCAATCGGCGCGCGACTTGCCAGCGGCGCACAGGGATTGCTCGCGCATGCGCGAACGGAGGCGGTACGCCGAATCGTCGTCTGGCTGCTCGTGACGACCTGCCTCGGCGCGCTGGGGCTTGCCTACTTATTCGAGACGAGCCATGTCGCCTCGCTCGCAAGTCAGCGGGCGACGCTCGAAGAAGAGACCGCAAAAACGCGAGACGCGAACGCGCGTCTCGCGGCGCAGGCGGCGAGTTTCCAGACATTGAGCCGCGCGGACACGACTGCGCGCGATCAGGGCCTACGCCCCGCCACGCCGAGTGGCATCGTCTATCTTACGCTGCCGGATGTGCCAGATGCGCCGCCAACCGCGACCGCCGCAACCGCACCAGCGCCCAGCCTGCGGCAGCGCATCGTGAACGCGCTGACCGGAGCCGCGCGCGCCGACAATAGTGGGCTGACAATGACAGCGACGCCGGGGGCAAAGCCATGAACAAAGGGGTGATCTCCGGGTGGCGCATCGTCTCGCTCTTCTGCGTGTTCACTCTGGTGACGAGCGCGATTGGCTGGCGACTCGTCTCCTTTCAGGTCGTCGGGAGCGAGCGTTTGCAGTCGCAGGGGCGGGATTTTCGCATCCAGGAACAGACACTGTTGCCGCGTCGCGGGCTGATCCGTGACCGGGGCGGTTTAGTGCTCGCGACGAATATCCCTTCGACAGATATCTACGTAACGCCCAAGAAACTGACTGACCGCGACCGCGTCGGGCTGGCGCAAGAACTCTCGGCGATCCTGACGATCCCGCTCGATACGGTCTATGCCCGCGTCAATAACACGAATGTCGAGTGGTCGCTCGTCGCCCGGCAACTCGATGACGCGACGGTCACGGCGATCAAAGCGCGCTTTCCGCCGAAGGATCATCCGGAGCTCATCTACCAGGAAGTGCCGAAGCGTACGTACCCGAATGGGCCTTTCCTCTCGCCGCTGCTCGGCTTCACGAATGCCAGCGGTGCGGGCGTCTATGGTGTCGAAGGGCGATACAACGATCTCGTTGGGGGCGAGCCGGGCACGCTTGTCGCTGAGACCGATGTCGCGCGCCAGCCACTCGCCTTCGGGCAGCAGCAGTATCGCGCGCCGGTCGAGGGTGCAGACCTCTCCCTGACGATTGACGCGGCGATCCAGCGCATGGCGGAAGATGAACTGGCCCGGACGGTTAGCGAGCAGGGTGCGATCGGCGGCACGATCCTCGTGATGGACCCGAATACCGGTGCGATCCTCGCCTCCGCCTCCGCGCCATCGTACGATCCAAATACATACAACCGCGCGGACCCGCAGAGTTACCTCAATCCCGCCGTGAGTGCGACGTACGAACCGGGCAGTACCTTCAAGATTTTCACGATGGCGTCCGGCTTGCAGACGGGTGGTATCACCCCACAGACGACGCTGATTGATAATGGCTTCGCCAAAGTCGAGACGGACACGATTTATAATCTCGATCACACGGCATGGGGTCCGGAGACGATGGAGCAGGTGCTGGAGCGTTCATCGAACGTTGGTGCGTCGTACATCGCGCGGCGGACGGGGAAAGAGAACTTCTATGGGATGTTGCGGCAGTTCGGGATGGGACAGAAGACCGGTGTGGATCTCGATGGAGAGGAAATTGGCATCGTCCGCTGGCCCGATAACCCGACGACGATCTGGCACCCGATTGACCTCTACACGAATTCGTTCGGGCAAGGGCTGACCGTCACGCCGTTGCAGATGGTCACAGCCGCCTCCGCGATCGCGAATGGCGGGACGCTGTATACTCCGTACGTCGTGGGCCGCGTCGAGCGGCACGGGGATCTGGTCCAGGATCGCCAGCCGCAGCCAGTCCGCCAGGTAATCCGGCCGGAGGTTGCGGCAACCGTGCGGCAGATGATGACCGAAGCGGAACACAACGCCTTGGCGAGTAAAGTGAATCTGCCAGGGTATGATATCGCAGCGAAGACGGGAACGGCACAGATTCCCGATCCAAAGACGGGGACCTATGATCCAAATAAAACGATCGCCTCGATTATCTCTTTTTTCCCTGCTGAGAAGCCGCTCTTTACCGTGCTCGTCAAGATTGATCAGCCGAAGAAGAACTCGCTCGGCGGCGATGTCGCGGCTCCTGCGCTCGGCAGGCTGGCGGGCCAACTGCTGCGCTATGCGGGCGTTCCACCCGCGCCGCCGAGGAAGCCATGATCCGGCTGCGTGATGCCCTGACCGGCATGAGCGGTACGCCGGGAGTGGGTATGGCGCTTCCGCCGGATTTCTTGTTCCCCGCGATCGTCATTGACTCCCGCCAAGTGACGAAGGACGCGCTCTTTTTTGCCCTGCCCGGCACGACAACCAACGGACACGCATTCATCAAGCAGGTGGCGGAGCGTGGTGCGGCCTGTGCGGTTGTGCGCGCGGATTGGCTCGCGGATGTGATCGCAGCAGGGAATCCGCCGCCGCTTCCGGTCATCACCGTCCCGGAGACGCTGACCGCCTTGCAATCGCTCGCGTCCTGGTGGCGCACGCTCTATCCGGCGCCGCTTGTCGGCGTGACCGGGAGTGTCGGCAAGACGAGCACCAAGGAACTGATTGCGACAGTACTCAGCCGTCGTTATCGCGTGTTGCGCAACCCCGGCAACCTGAACGCGATCACGGGCATGCCGCTTGCCGTGCTCGGACTGACGCCGGATGTGCAGGTGGCGGTGGTCGAGATGGGGTTGTATGACGCCGGTGATATCGCGACGATGGTGAAGATCGCGCGGCCCCGCATCGGCGTCGTCACGAACGTCGGGGTATCGCATGCCGAGCGACTTGGCTCGCAGGAAGCGCTGATCGCGAACAAAGGCGATCTCGTCGCCGGCTTGCCGCCGGATGGGTGCGCCATCCTCAATGGTGATGATCTCAATGTGCGCGGCATGCAGTCACGCACCAATGCGCGGGCCATCACCTATGGCCTGAACGACGACAACGACATTCGCGCGTCGGATGTCGAGAGTGAGGGATTGTCCGGCATCGCCTTCCGTCTGATGCTGCCCGGCGAGCGCGCGGTCCGTGTCCGGCTGCCGCTGCTCGGGCGACACAGCGTGCATACCGCGCTGGCGGCGACGGCAGTCGCGCGGGAGTTCGGGCTCGCGTTACCGGACATTCTCGCCGGCCTTGAAGGGGAGCAAACGCAATTGCGCTTGTATACCGTGCCGGGGCCGAATGGCGCGATCCTGATTGACGACACGTACAATAGCAGCCCGCAGTCCACGCTTGCCGCATTCAATCTGCTCGAAGAACTCGATGCGCCCCGACGGATCGCCGTGCTGGCGGACATGCTGGAACTCGGCGTGTACGAGGTCGAAGGACATACACGTGTCGGGCAGCGGGCGGCGGCGGTCGTGGATCGGCTCTACACATTCGGGAGCCGGAGCGCGATCACGGCGGAAGCGGCGACGATGGCCGGGATGCCGAAAGCGCACGTTTTTGCCTTCCTCCCCGACGGCTTGGATGCACTCGCACAGCAGTTGCGGTCAGAGTTGCGGCCCGGCGATGTCGTGCTGATTAAAGGCTCGCGTGGGATGCATATGGAGACGCTGGTGGACGCACTGCGCGCCGAAACGAGGTCAGCGATGGACGCCGCTTCGACGGACAGCGCGAGCGCAATAACGCGACCGGGCGGCCAGGCATGATCGTGCCTCCATCGCTTGCCGCCATCGTTATCCTGCATACTGGGGTGCTGCCCGTCCAACCACGGGCGAATCTCGCGGCGTCACTCGCACTTGGAGCGGTCGCGTTCGTGATGACCGTCATCATCGGGCGTCCGATCATTGCGACGCTCAAGCGGTACAAGATCGGCAAGCGTATTCGTGTCGAACTGCCTGAGAGCCATATGGTGAAGATGGGCACGCCGACAATGGGCGGGATCATGATTGCCATCAGCGTCGTCCTGCTCACGGCGATCTTCAATCTCGTCGGACGGCTTTCGATGTTGCTGCCGCTCGGCGTGCTGCTCGCCTGCGCGGTCCTTGGCGCGGTGGACGACATGCTCAATCTCGTCGGCGGCACGCGCAGCGGGTTGACGGCGCGATTCAAGTTCGCCTGGCTCTTCTTGTTCGCGGCGGTGGCGGCGTGGGTGCTCTATGGCCCGCTCGGCCTGCACAATATGTTCGTCCCGTTTGTCGGCAAATTCGACATTGGCATCATCTATTTCCCGATTGCGCTCGTCGGCATCATGGGCTTCGCGAATGCCGTCAATCTCACCGACGGACTGGACTCGCTCGCTGGCGGTACAGCGGCTATCGCGTTTATCGCATACGGAATCATCGGCTATTTGCAGGGCCAATTGCAAGTCGTGACGTTCTGCTTCACGATGGTCGGGGCGCTGATCGGCTTCCTCTGGTATAACGCGCACCCGGCGCAAGTCATCATGGGCGATACGGGATCGCTTGCCATTGGCGCGGGGCTGGCGGTGGCGGCATTCCAGACCGGACAATGGCTCATTTTGCCCGTTGTCGGCTTCGTTTTCGTCTTCGAGACGCTCTCCGTGATGCTCCAGGTTGGCTATTTCAAACTCTCACACGGGAAGCGCATCTTCAAGAAAGCGCCAATCCACCATCATTTCGAACTGATCGGCTGGTCGGAGACGCAGGTGCAGATGCGGTTCTGGCTCGTTGGCATCGCGGCGGGGATGCTCGGCATCGCCCTCGCGCTTTCGTAGGGAATCTGGGTATGACCGAGCGAATGGCACAATCGAACCTACGCGGCACGCATGCCCTCCTGATCGGCCTCGGCCTCCATGACGGTGGAACCGGCGTGGTGCGCTTTCTTGTCCGCGAAGGGGCGAATGTCACCGTGACGGATCGGCGGAGCGCGGCGGCGCTCGATCCGGCAATCCGCTCGCTGGATGGACTACCCGTGACCTACCGGCTCGGTGGGCACGAGGGCATTCAGGTCCGCGATTATGACCTCGTCGTGCGCAATCCCGCCGTTCCGACCGATGCACCACTTCTCATGGATGCGCGCGCGGCGGGGATCCCGGTGGAGATGGAGATGACGCTCTTCCTCGCCGCCTGCCCCGCGCCGGTGATCGGCGTCACCGGGACGAAGGGGAAGACGACGACGGCGCTCTGGATCGGCGACATGCTGAAGCAGTGGAAACCGGAGGCGGTCGTCGCGGGGAATATGGGTATCTCCGCGCTCGACGCCCTCCCCGCGATCACGCCCCAAACGCCCGTCGTGCTGGAACTCTCCTCATTCCAACTCGAAGCGACAGATACACGAGGGTTGAGCCCACAGGTCGCGGTCATCACGAATCTCTCGCCGGATCATCTCGACCGCTACCCCACCTTCGACGCCTACGCGGAGGCGAAATGGGCCATCGCGCGGCATCAGACGACGAACGATACGTTGATTGTTCCCGCATGGACGCCCGATGCTGCGCGCACTGATCGCGGTGTGGCGTTCCTTGCCGAGCGGGTGAGCGAAACCCGCGCACAGGTGATGCCATTCGGCGCATTGCCACCCGGAGCGGGATATCCACCCGGCTCGTGGTGGATCGAGGATGCGGATACCCTGCTGTGGGCCGACGGCAACCTGTCGTATCCGCTTGGGCGAGGGAGCGATCTCGCGCTGCTGGGAGCGCATAACCGGATCAACGCGTGCGCGGCGGCGGCGGCGGCGCTCTCCTATGGCGCGCCGGTGGACGCGGTGCGCGCCGGACTTCGGGCATTTCGCGGCGCGCCGCATCGCTATGAAGACCTCGGCGTGACGCGCGGTGTCCGGTACATCAATGACACCGCAGCGACTGCACCGGCAGCGGCGGTCGCTGCGTTACAGACGACGCCCGCGCCGGTGATCCTGCTTGCGGGCGGGTCGGATAAAGGACTTGATTTCACCGCCCTCGCTGACGCAATGTTGAGTGCGAAGGCGATCATCCTCTTTGATGGCCGCGTGCCGACACCTCTCGCGGCGATGCTGCACGCGCGTGGATATGCGGGGCCGATCATCGGGCCGGTGCGAACGATGGCGGATGCAGTCACGCAGGCGGTCAACCTGGCGGCGCCGGGCGATACGGTGCTGCTCTCGCCGGGCGCGGCGTCGTTCGGCGTTTTCCAGAACGAGTTTGACCGTGGGGACCAGTTTCGCGCCGCCATTGAGCGGTTGCGACAAGAAGCAGAGGCAGACGATGGTCGTTGAACGGATCGCCCTGAACGGAACGCGCGCGCCCGTGCGCCCCGCGAACGCCCCGCCGCAGGGGCATGTTGATACCGTGCTCGTCGGCACGCTGATCGTGCTCGCCTCATTTGGCACGTTGGTGCTCTTCAGCGCGTCGTACGCCGTTGGCATCCGGGATACGGGCGACAGCCTCTATTTCCTCAAACGGCAGGCTGCGTCGGCAGTCCTCGGCGTCGCGGCGCTACTCGTTACCGTGCGGGTGGACTATCATTTCTGGCGGCGATGGTCGGTGCCCGCGATGGTTGAGACGGGGCTGATGCTCCTCGCCGTCTTGCCGCTCGGGCGAACGGTCTTCGGCGCGCGACGCTGGTTCGAGGTTGGGCCGGTGCAGGTGCAGCCGAGCGAGATCATGAAGTTCGTTCTCATTCTTTACATGGCGGACTTGCTCGACCGCAAAGGGAGCCGGATTCGCCATTTCCTCAATGGGGCGATCCCGTTCGCGATCATCCTCGGGGTGATTCTTTTCCTTGTAATGCTCGAGCCCGATCTCGGCACAGCGACAGTGCTCGCCGTGATCGGCATCAGCGTCTTCCTGATCGCGGGCGCGGACATCCGGCAGCTCGGACTTTTCCTGATGAGCGGCGTCGGTGCGTTCGCGCTGCTCGCGTTCACCGCGCCGTACCGGCGAGAGCGATTGCTGCTCTTTCTGCACCCAGAGCGCGATTTACGCGACGCGGGTTGGCAACTCTGGCAAGCGCGCATCGCCCTCGGCGACGGCGGCATCTTCGGTCTCGGCCTCGGCGCGTCGCGGCAAAAATTCAGTTGGCTCCCGGCCGCGCACACCGACGCGATTTTCGCCGTCATCGGTGAGGAACTCGGTCTCGTCGGTTGTGCGGTCGTGATTGGATTGTTCGCGGTGATGGCGGTGCGCGGCTATCGGACGGCAATGCGCGCGCCGGATCGCTTCGGCGCGATCATGGCGACAGGGATTACGACGTGGCTCGCCTTTCAGGCGGTGATCAACATTGGTGGCGTGACGACAGCGATTCCCTTCACTGGTGTGCCGCTGCCCTTGTTCTCCTACGGCGGCTCGTCGCTCGCGGTCACACTCGGGGCGCTCGGTGTGCTCATCAATATCTCTCGGACGACCGGGGCGCCGAAACGGTCGCCGCGTCGCGCGCCACAATTCGATGGGCATGGCGATGACTGAGCGGACGCTCGCAGTGATCACGCTCCCACGGGTGGGAGCGACGGTCCATTTCGTCGGCATCGGCGGCGTGGGGATGATCGGTCTGGCGCGCATTTTGGTTGCGCAGGGGTATCGCGTCACCGGCTCCGACCGGAGCGATTCGCCCGCGCTTCGCATGCTCCGCGATCTCGGCGCGACCGTGCATGTGGGTCATGACGCGGTATTTGTCGGTGACGCGGCGCTCGTCGTCATCTCGGCAGCGGTGCGTGATGAGAACGTCGAATTGGCGGCGGCGCGTGTACGCGGTATCCCGGTCGTCAAGCGGGCTGCGCTGCTCGGTGCACTCGCGAATGCGCGGCGATGCATCGCCGTGGCGGGCACGCATGGCAAGAGCACAACGAGTGGTATGATCGCTTGTATCCTGAGCACGCTCGGACACGATCCGCTCTTCGTCGTCGGCGCGGAAATCCGCGATCTCGGCACGAGCGCGCGTAATGGCGCGGGACCACTCGCTGTCGTCGAGGCGGACGAATACGACTATTCCTTCCTGTACCTCACGCCGGACATCGCTGTCATCACGAATATCGAGCACGACCACCCGGACATCTTCCCAACGGTTGACGCCTATCTCCATGCCTTCGCACGATTCGCTGCGCAAACGCGCGCAGGCGGGACGATGATCGTCGACGCGGACGATCCGCACAGCGCGGCGATTGTTGCAGAGATGCCCGATCGGCGCAGCGTGCAGACAGTCGGTACCACGCAAACGGCAGATTGGCAGATCGCATGCGAGGCGGACGGTGCAATTGTGTTGACCCACGAAGGCAAGCAGATCGGGCGCGCCGCGCTCGCGGTCGCCGGAGAGCACAATGCGCGGAATGCGGCGATGGCGGTGGCGGCATGCGCGGCGGTCGGCGTGGATGCGGGCGAGGCGCTCCGCACCGTCGCGAAATACAGTGGCGTGGGGCGGCGATTCGAGATTGTCGGCGAGGAAGCGGGCATACTCGTCATTGATGACTACGCGCATCATCCGACGGAAGTGCGGGCGACGCTCGCGGCGGCGCGGGCGCGCTATCCGGCGCGGCGCATCGTCGCAGTCTTCCAGCCGCATACCTACAGCCGCTCGTCGCTCTATGCCGCCGCATTCGCCGAGGCGTTGTCCGGCGCTGATGTCGTGTTTGTCACCGATATTTACGCGGCGCGCGAGCCGGACCCCGGTACGATCCACGCGCGCGATATTGCCGATGCCGTTGCCGGGGGGCGTGGCGTGTCTAGTGGTGATCTCGCCGGGACGGTGACGCGCGTCATGGCTGCGATCCAGCCGGGCGATATCGTTCTCACGCTCGGCGCGGGCGACATTACGACCGTCGGCCCGCTCGTGCTGCACCGGTTGCACTCCGAGGCGGTGGCGACATGACGGTAGGGGTACGCCTGACTGACCGGGCAGCGATTAAAGCGTATGAGCCGTTGCGTCGCCACACGACGCTGCACGTCGGTGGCCCGGCGGATTGGTTTCTCAAGATCGGTGCAGCGGACGGCGACGAGCCGCTCTGTCGTGCCCTGCAATGGGCGACGGCGGAGGGGGCCGCGGTCACGGTGATCGGCGGCGGTAGCAATGTCCTCGCAGCGGATGCCGGTGTCGCGGGGCTCGTCATCAAGGTCCTCACGCCGCGCCCGATGATCCAGATTGATCTTGCCGATCCGGTCGCCCCTGTCGTCACCGGGCATGCCGGGATGCTGATGTCCGGGTTTGCGGAGTTGTGTGGCGAGCGGGGGCTGGCGGGGCTTGAATGGGCAGTTGGGCTGCCGGGAACACTCGGTGGCGCAGTCGTCAATAACGCGGGCGCGCACAACGGTGAGATGTGCGCATCGTTCCTCGATGCGACACTGATCCGATACGACGGGACGCCACAAACGATCACGGCGGACGATATGGCCTATGCATACCGACACAGCGCGATCAAAGACGGCACGATCCCCGGCGTCCTGACGACGATACGTGTGCGCCTTGCACCGGGTGCTCCCACCGAACTCAGGGCGCGGGCGGTCGCCTACCATGATTGGCGCAAGACAGCCCAGCCGCAGGCGGCTTCGGCAGGCTCGATGTTCCAGAATCCGCCCGGCGACGCGGCGGGGCGGCTGATCGAAGCATGCGGACTGAAGGGATTCACTATCGGTCAGGCACGTGTCTCGCCCGTCCATGCCAATTTCATCGTCAATCTCGGCAAGGCGACGGCGGCGGATGTGATCGCCGTTGGTGACGAATGTCGAGCGTGCGTCATGGCGCGATTCGGTATCGCACTCCGCTACGAGGTGCAGCTCATCGGCCGGTGGGAGACGCGGGAGATGGGGGAACAATGACCAACGAGCAACTGGCGCGGCACAGCCGAAAGATCCGGGTCGGCATCCTGTTCGGCGGGCAATCGAGTGAGCACGCGGTGTCACTGGCCTCGGCGCAATCGGTGATTGCTGCGCTCGACCCCGCTGTTTACGAGGTTGTCCCAATCGGCATTACGCGGCAAGGGCAGTGGCTGAGTGGCGGCGATCCGATGCGCGACCTGCTTGCCGCTGGTGGACAACTGACTGAAAAGCCGCCAGAGGCGGATGTCGCCTCGAACGCCATAATTCTCGCTACGCATGAGACGGCATTAACGGCGGGGCCGGAGGGTGCGTCGCGCGAACTCTACCGCCTCGATGTCGTTTTCCCCGTCCTGCATGGACCATTAGGCGAAGATGGCACCGTGCAAGGCTTTCTCGAACTCGCGGACATCGCGTACGTCGGTTCCGGCGTGCGTGGCTCGGCGGCGGGGATGGATAAGGCGATGATGAAGGCGCTCTTTCGTGACGCCGGGTTGCCGACGCCGCGCACGCAACTCGTTCGAGAGTCGGAATGGGAGCGCGCGCCGGGCGACGTAATCGAGCGCATCGTCACCGCCGTTGGGCTGCCATGCTTCATCAAGCCCGCCAATATGGGTTCCAGCGTCGGCGTGTCGAAGGCCGAGACAGAGAGCGCTATTCCCGGTGCGCTCGCCGAAGCGTTCCGCTTCGACGTGGACGGGCGCGTCGTCGCCGAAGAAGCGATCATCGGTCGGGAAGTCGAGTGCAGCGTCCTCGGCAACGAGGAGCCGCAGGCGTCGGCGGTCGGTGAGATTATCGTCCAGGGGCATGCGTTCTACGATTACGCGGCGAAGTACACCGATCCCGCAACGTGCCTACGTATTCCCGCCGATCTGCCGCCGCACATCGCGGATGAGGTGCGACGATGCGCTATTGAGGCGTTCCGCGCGATTGACGCGCAGGGACTGGCGCGTGTGGATTTCTTCTACGATGACGCCGATGGGAGGGTGCTTATCAATGAGATCAACACGATGCCGGGGTTCACCGCCACGAGCATGTACGCGATGATGTGGCAGGCGGTCGGTATCTCGTATGGACAGTTGGTGGATCGGCTTATTGCCCTCGCGATCGAGCGGCATGAGCGGCGGCGCCGACGGCGCGGGGAGGCCTGAGCGATGGCGCGTGGCATGACGGCAAAGCGCGTCGGGCAAGCATGTGTCCACACCGTGCGGTGGGCGGCTATTATGCTGCGGAATGGTCGCTTACCTGCCGGGATCGGCGCGCTCGTATTAGGTGGGGCGCTCGCCTTTGTCGTGACCGATGCGCGCTTTGCCATCAATCGCGTCGTCGTATCCGGTGTTGCCGCGTTGCCGGGCTCGACCGTCGCGGAAACGACCGGCGTGCTTGGTCAGAGCGTTTTTAGTGTGGATAGCGCCGCAGTCGCGCGGCGCATCGCCGCCCTGCCCGGTATCCAGCGAAGCGACATCCATACCGAAGCGCCGGACACGATCGTCGTGCGAATCGAGGAGCGGCAAGCGATACTCGTCTGGGACGCGGATAATCAATCGTACCTCGTGGACGCGGCAGGAAACGTGCTGGGGCAGCCCGATGCGACCGCAGTGTCATTGCTGCCCCATCTCCAGGCGCTCGCGGGAATCCCCGTACCGACGGTGGGAGCGCGGGTGAGCAGCGATCCAATCCGCGCGGCACTGGCACTGAACGCGCGGCTGCCGACGGAAGCAGGGCTTACGCAGGCGGCGATTACGCTCGATCCGGTGGCGGGCGTGATTGTCCAGACCGGCACATGGCGCGCGATACTGGGAAATGACGAGCATCTTGGCAAGAAACTTGCCCTTCTGAAGCAGTTGGTGCGGCAGCCTCCGTGGTCCGAGGCCGATCTTCGTGATCCCGAACGGCCGGTGCTGCGTAGATGACAACGACGTGGTGAAGAGGATGGAGCGCGCGTGACCTGGTGGCGGGCCCAAATGCAGCGCACACACGGGACGGTGGTCGGCATTGATGCCGGTAATGTTGACGTGCGCGTCGTCATTGGGGGGGTGGCCACGGATGACACGGATGCACGCGTCCCAGTGCTGGGGCTCGGTGTCATACCCGCGCAAGGGCTGACGCGTGGCGCTGTCGCCGATGCGCGGCGTTTGGGTAATGCGATCCGCGCCGCTGTGACAGAGGCAGAAAAAGCGGCGGGTCATCGCGTCCTCGGCGGGTATTTCAGCGTGCCACTGGCGCAGTTTGCGTCTCCGGCGTCGCGCCGGGAATGCATCGTCCTGCAATCTCCGGTCGCGGTGCGTGAGATGACGCTGCATGCCACTGATCGGACGCCGACGTGGCACGAGGTCGCGCGGCACGCGGGGCTTGAGGTCGTCAGCATTGTGCCAAGCGTGCTGGCCGCGACGGCAGCGGTCGCGCTCCCTGAGGAGCATGACGGCGTCGTCGTCGTTATCGAGTGTGGCGCGGAGCACACGAGCGTCGCGGTCTTCTCGGGTGGCGCCGTCGTCTGCCTGGGCAGCGTGCCGATCGGCGGCGATCATATCACCCGCGATCTCGCGACGGTGTTGCGCATTGATCCGATCGAGGCGGAGCGGCTAAAATTCGAGGTCGGCAATACACGATCGGGAGGATCGGCGATTGAGGTGCTCGTCCGGGGGACAGACGGCGCGCGAACGGCAGTGGCCGTTTCACTTGTTGCCGCAATTATCGCTGCGCGCATGGATCAGTTGCTCGCGCATGTTGGCGAGATCGTCCGCCCAGCGACGACATTTTCTCGCGGCGGGGGCCGAATCGGTCATGTCGTGCTGTGCGGTGGGGGAGCCGTCCTCTCCGGCCTCGCGCCGATGGTGCGTGCGGCACTCGGTATGCCCGTCCGCGTGGCGGGCGCCTGGGGGTTTGCCGGGCCGATCATGACACAATCGCCGGGGTTCGCGGCAGTGCTCGGTCTGCTCCGTTGGCGCGCGACTGTCGAGTCGGTGGCTGAGTTGCGGCCAATTGGAGCGCGTTCCGCGCGTTCCGGCGCAGCAGTTCCGGCAGTAAATGGAGGAAATTTCCCTGTTCAGCCCATGCGAATCGGACAAACGCGGTGGCAGGCATGGTTGCGTGAGTTCTTACCATGAGTGATACTTGTCAGCCAACAGGGGAGATGAGAACGGGTTCCTGTGGGTGCGGGAGATTAACCCTCATCGCGCGGATTGGCGAAGAGGAAGGATAAGGGCATGTTTGAATCTCATGTCGCGTATGGCGGCGAGAATTTTGCCCAGATTAAGGTCATTGGCGTTGGTGGCGGCGGGAGCAATGCCGTAAACCGCATGATCGAAGCGAAGCTGCACGGGGTTGAGTTCGTCGCCGTGAATACGGACGCGCAAGCGCTCCTCCATTCACAGGCGTCATTTTGCCTCCGGATCGGGGATAAACTCACCAAGGGTCTCGGCGCCGGCGGGAACCCCGCCATCGGTGCAAAGGCGGCGGAAGAGACGCGTGAGGCGATCTACGATGTCCTCAAGGGCGCGGATATGGTCTTCATCACTGCCGGTATGGGGGGTGGCACCGGGACAGGCGCATCGCCGGTGATCGCGGAGATCGCCAAAGAGGTGAGCGCGCTTACGGTCGGTGTCGTCACGAAGCCGTTCGATTTTGAGGGTCCAACGCGCCGGAAGAACGCCGAGGAGGGCATCGCGCTCCTCAAGGAGCGCGTGGACGCGTTGATCACGATCCCGAATCAGCGCCTGCTCGCTATCGCGGACAGCAAGATGACCTTTATCGAGGCCTTCCGCCTCGCCGATGATGTGCTGAAGCAAGGCATTCAGGGTATCGCGGACCTCATTACGCGGCCCGGTATCATCAACCTCGATTTCGCGGATGTCAAGACGATCATGTCCGGCGCGGGGTCGGCCTTTATGGCGATTGGCCGGGGTACGGGCGACACCCGCGCGCAGGACGCGGCACGGATGGCGATTGAAAGCCCGCTCCTCGAAATGAGCATCCAGGGTGCGACGGGTATCCTCTTCAACATCTCCGGCCCGAGCGATATGGGTTTGCAGGAAATCTACGAAGCGGCGGAGATCGTGCGCGAGGCGGCGGATCAGAACGTCAACTTCATCTTCGGCGCCACGCTCGACGAGCACATGGCCTCGCAGGAAGTCGCAGTGACGCTGATCGCGACCGGGTTCGATAATGACCGCAGCCAGGGACGGCTCAGGCCGCTCTTCCCGCGTACCGGACCAGCGAACGAGCCGCCGCAGGCGCAACCGTATCGTCGGCCCGGCGCTAGTGCACTGCCGCCGCAGCAACCATACCGCCCGACTGGATCGTCCGGGCAAGGGTCGCCCGGTGGTTCCGGTACACGCATGCCCGATCCGCGCGACGATGAGCGACGACCACCGCCACGCTCTGGGCAGCCGGAGACTAAGCCCGGCAGCGACGACGATGATTTCGATGTGCCACCGTTCGTCCATATCCTGCGCGGACGCTAGCACGGATTGCGGAAGGATCACATCGGTGGCGTAGGCTTCAGCCTGCGATCTCTCGCGCAGGCTCAAGCCTACGCCACTAATCCTGAGGATACGCAATGCATTGCCCCTATTGTCAGGCGCCTGACACGCGCGTGATTGATTCGCGCGAACTCGGCAGCGGCGAGAGTATTCGCCGCCGCCGCGAGTGCCAGGTATGTAGCCGCCGCTTCACGACGTACGAACGCGTTGAGGCGGTCAGTTTATATGTCGTTAAGAAGGACGGCCGCCGCGAGGAATATGATCCGCGGAAACTACGGGGCGCCGTGCGCATTGCCTCCATCAAGCGCCCAGTGAGCGAGGAGGCGATTGACGCGCTTGTTGGCGATGTGGAGCGGGCGTTGTTCGATCTCGGGCAGCGCGAGGTGCCGAGTTCGACAATTGGCGAACTCGTTGTCGAGCGTCTGCATGATCTCGATCTCGTTGCATATATCCGGTTCGCGTCTGTCTACCGTGATTTTGCCGACCTGAACGAGATGCGCGCCGCCATTGACGGCCTCGTCCGGGAGCGCACCGGGCAGCCCAATACCGCGCCGCGCCGCACGCGACGCACACCAATAGCATAGGCGTCAGCCTGCGTCCCCGCCTGCTTGCCTGCAACGAGATGCAGGCTAAGCCCACGCTATCGATAGTCCCGCAAAGGCAAAACGCCCCCACAACGGGGGCGTTTTTGTGCTTGGAATCGCTTTTAGTTCAGATGACCCTGAATCTTTTCCATCAGTTTGTTCTTCGGCTGGAAACCGATGATCGTCTCGACTGGCTTGCCACCCTTGTAGAGCATCAGCGTCGGGATGCTCATGATGCCGAGATTACCGGCGATCTGCTGGTTCTCGTCCACGTTGACTTTTACGATCGTGATCTTCTCTCCGAGTTCGTCGCTGATCTGATCGAGGATTGGCGCGACCATCCGGCAAGGACCGCACCAGGGCGCCCAGAAGTCAACCAGTACGGGGCCGCTCGCATTCACTACCTGCTGATCAAACGTCGCGTCTGTTACCGCGACAGGATGCCGCGCCTGATCCTGTTGACCGCCAGTTGCTGGTTGTACCATTGACTCTGCTCCTTTATTGCAATGCCGCCGCAATCGTCTGCTAGCCGCAGTCTACACCGGAAACTTCTTCGGTGCATTACTCTCAACGCGCTCGCATCGTGGCGTATTCCGGGGCGCGTCGCGACATGTTTCCAACGAACGGGCGTTCGTCGTGTGATACACTGCTGCGGTGTGTCGGGGCAGGGAAAAGGAGAGCCTGTGTCATTGTGCGTTGGATTCGATGGTGCAATGCTCCGCGCTCCACATACGGGGAGCGGCCAATATAGCGCCGCGCTGATCGGGGCGTTGCGCGCACTCCCTGAGATCGCGATTGTGCTTCTCAGTCCCGCGCCGCTCCCAAACGAACCGGGCGCGATTGTCGTTCCGCCACCGCGCTTTCTGAAGAGCGAACGTGGGCGTAAGGTGTGGTGGGAACAGATCGGTATCGGGCGTGCGGCGCGACAGACGGGCGTCGGGGTCGTGCATATCCCGTACTTTGCCGCTCCGCTCCGTCAGGCGATCCCGTATGTCGTTACCGTTCACGATGTCATCCCGCTGCTCATGCCTGCGTATGCCGGTGGGTGCGCGATGCGGGCCTATCTGCGCCTCGTCTCCGCCGGAACGCGCCGTGCCGCGCAGGTAATCGCGGATTCCGAATGCTCGCGCCGCGATGCGATCCGTGTTCTTGCCCTCGCTGACGCGCGCGTGACGACGATCCCGCTTGCGGTCAGCGCCGACTTCGGACTAACGCGCGACGAGGCATTGATCGCGCGTTTGCGCGATCAGTATGGGCTGCACGGAAAACGCGTCATTGTCAATTTCGCGGGCTTTGACATGCGGAAGGATGTCGCGACGCTGCTGCGGGCGTTCGCTCGCGTCGTCGCCGAGCGAGGCGACGATGTCCGCCTCGTGATCGGCAGCAAGGCGCATGGGAATGCGCTGCTGTATCCTGATCCCACGCCACTCATGCGAGAACTCGGTGTTACCGGCAGCGTCGTCTTCACCGGCTCCATTGGTGCAGCGGAGAAGATCGCCTTCTACCAGATGGCGGATTGCTGCGTCGCGCCGAGCCTGTATGAGGGGTTTGGGTTCACGCCGCTCGAGGCGATGGCCTGCGGGACGCCCGTCGTCGCGGCGGACGCTAGTTGCACGCCCGAAGTTGTCGGCGATGCGGGTCTGTTGGTCCCGCCGCGAGATGTCGCCGGGTTCGCGAACGCGATCGTCAGTGTGCTCACCGATGACAGCGTCGCGCGAAGGATGCGCGCGCAGGGACTCGACCGCGCGCGGCAGTTCAGTTGGGAGCGCACAGCGATTGCGACCCGGTCCGTCTACCAGCGTGCATACACAGCGACGACACCGGTCGTGGCGCGTGAGTCCGGCGAGCAGCCGGTGGAGATCGCCCGATGAAGATCGCGCTGCTCTCCAAGGCGATGGTGATTGGGCCGTACCAGAAAAAAGCGGAGGAACTCGCGAAGTTGCCCGGCGTTGAACTGACGGTGATCGTGCCACCCGCCTGGGTTGAACCCCGCGTCGGCGTCCAGAAACTCGAAGCGCAATTCACGCAAGGCTATGATCTCGTCGTCACCGAGATGCGGTTCAACGGTCATTTCCACTATCACTACTACCCGGCGATTGGCAAGATTATCCGCGACCTCAAGCCGGACATCTTCCATATTGACGAGGAGCCATACAACTACGCCACCTACCACGCGATGAAGGCGGGCCAGCGGGCAGGCGCGCGAATGTGCTTCTTTACCTACCAGAACATCATGAAGCACTACCCGTTCCCGTTCTCGTCATTCGAGAAGTCCATCTATGCGGGCGTGGATGTCGGCGTCGCGGCCAATCAGGCGGCACTCGATGTGATCCGGGCGAAGGGGTTTACGAAGCCGTCGCTCGTAATCCCGCAATTTGGTGTTGACCCGGCGCTCTATCAATCGGGGCCACCCCAAGCGCGGCCTGCGAACCGACCGCCGACGATCGGCTATATCGGGCGGCTCGTCGAGGAGAAAGGGGTGCAGATTCTCCTCGATGCCGTCGCGTCACTGCGGCAGCCGTATCGCGTGGAAATCATCGGCTCCGGCTATTACCGGACGGAACTGGAAGTCCAGGCGGCGCGGCTCGGTATTCGCGACCGCATCTTCTTCCGCAACTCGGTGCCCTCGCGCGATGTGCCGACCGTCCTGAGCAAGATTGATATGCTTGTCGTCCCCTCGCTCACGCGGTCGAACTGGAAAGAGCAGTTTGGGCGCGTGATCATCGAAGCGATGGCGTGCGAGGTGCCGGTGATCGGCTCCGATTCCGGTGAGATCCCGAACGTGATCGGCGACGCGGGTATTATTGTGCCGGAAGGCGACGCAGAGACCTTGGCGCTGCGTATCTGGGAGTTGGTGGAGGATCGCGTGCGCCGCCTCGAACTCGCCGCGCGCGGACGGCAACGTGTCTTGCGCTACTTCACCCAGCAGCAGGTCGCGTTGCGGTATTACCAACTTTACCAGGCGATGATGTACGGCAACGTTCCCTATGAACCCGCGCCGCCGCCGCCCGTCTTCGTCGCGCCGACTGGCTATCAGTCATTCTCCGGACAAGCGCCGTATCGGGGGCAGGATGGCGGTTCACCGACTGGCTACCGCCCGGAAACTGCGGCATCGGGATACGCCACTGTGCCACCACGACCGGAGATGTCTTCCTACTCGACTGCGCCGACTCCCGAACCGCCCGCCCACGAAGATGAGCCTGCATATCCTCCTGGCTATGGCGACGCGCCCGCGACGCCTCCACCGGCAGAGCGCGAAGCGTTCGCGCGGCCGCCTGAGCGTACACCGGAACCGGAGACGCCATCGGTGCCCGATTGGTGGCCCTCATCGTCGCTGCGCCCGCCGAAACCACCCGTGCAACCGTGGTGGCTGACCGACGACCATGACGAAAATCAGCAATCTCCCGACCACCGAGCGCGGTGACTACCTCACCCCGTGCCCCCTTCCGTCACTCGGCGTGGGAAGGGGGCCGGGGGTGAGGTTCTCACGGCATCGCTGTCGCCGGATACGATCCGAAAATCGTCACGTTGTCCGCGCGGAATCGCAGTCGGTCGAGTGCGTCGGCGACAACCGGGTCGTTACGATGTCCCTCGAACTCGATCAGAAAATAGTACTCGCCCATCGTCATCTTCTGCGGGCGGCTCTCGATGTGAATTAATTGGATCTGGCTCTGCGCGAGTTCCGCGAGGCAGGCCTGGAGCGAGCCGGGGACGTTGCGTTGCGTCGTGAAGACGAGGCTCGTTTTGTCGTGCCGCGTTGGCGGGTGATCGGTGTGCGCCAGCACAATAAAGCGCGTGAAGTTCCGTTTCTCGTCCTGAATGTCCGATGCGAGCAGGGTCGCGCCGAAGAGTTCACCGGCGCGCTGCGTGCCAATCGCCGCCTGATTGCGCGCGTCGTCCTGCATAATCTGTTCGACCGCGCCGGCGGTTGAGAGCGCCGCCACCGTGGAGACGCCGGGCAGCAGGCGGTCGAGAAAACGGCGGCATTGCCCGAGTGCCTGCGGATGCGAGATCACGCGCGTGATGCCGGTGATGTCACTGCCGGGCCTGCCCCAGAGGAGATGCCGCACGGGGAGGATCGCTTCGCCCCGAATGCGGAGCGGCGTCTCATGAATGAGAATGTCGAGCGTCGCGCTGACTGCCCCTTCCAACGAGTTCTCAAACGGGAGCACGCCCTCAGTCGCGACGCTGGTCTCGACGGCTTGCACAACCGCCGGGAAACTCGGGAAGGGAATTGCCTGAAAGGCGTTTTCCTGCCCGCGTCCATAGCGCGTCGCGGCCTCTTCAGTGAACGTTCCCATCGGCCCGAGATAGGCGATCCGCCGCCCCGCGTCATTCATTCTGCTCTCCTCTTGATCTCTTGTGCAATCTGCCAAAACAATCGTGGCGCATTTGGCGATCTCCGCAAATTCCATTACGAGCGGAGAAAACCGTCGTATTGCCGTTGACAAGGTGTCGCCCAGGTGGTACACTTTGCCCAATTCAGGGTGTATGTACAGTTTGCAAGTACCGTGCGAGAGTTGTGGCTCGGACTGTAGTATATACCGAGAACGGTGATGAAACGGTATCGGTACACGTGGCGCCTGCCACGGTAGGGACATCGCAATGCTTCCACCACATTGCATCTGAATCGCGCCACACGACGCATGCGGAATGATCGTGGAGTTTTGTAAACCCCACATAACGTATCAACTGCCGCAGACGTTTGGTAGCACGTCGTATGCGACTCCGCTGACATAACGCTGCCGTGTGGTGTGTTTCATTCCAACATTTCGGACGCCCCCTGCTGCTTGGGTGGGTATCGCCGGTAGACATTCGGTACCCTCGGAAAGGCATGCCCGCATGGACCTCCTTGAGCGTTTAGAGGCATATCGTTTAGAAGAGCGCAATCTGGCTTGGAGTGGCACTTTTTCCGCGTACTTCGAGATGGTTACGAAGCAACCGTCCATTGTGCGACTTTCCCATGCGCGGATTTACCACATGATTCTCGATGCCGGTACGTCGCCGAACAGCGATGGCACGATGCATTACCATTTCTTCGACGACGAGATCTACGGCGTCGATCATACGCTCCAGCAGATCGTTGAATATTTCCGCTCGGCGGCCTCGCGCCTCGAAGTACGCAAGCGCATCCTGCTCTTGATGGGGCCGGTCGGCGGCGGGAAGAGTTCGATTGTTAGCCTGATGAAGCGCGGCCTGGAGCAGTATTCGCGCACTGACGATGGCGCGGTCTACGCCATCAAGGGGTGCCCAATGCACGAGGAGCCAATGCACCTCGTGCCTGACACCCTCCGCGCGGAGATCGAGCGCGAATACGGCGTCTACATCGAGGGCGATCTCTGCCCGCGTTGCCGGTATGAGTTGGCGCACACGTACAGCGGACGGGCCGAGGATGTCGAGATTGAGAGGATTGCTTTCTCCGAAAAAGAGCGCGTCGGCATCGGCACCTTCACGCCATCCGACCCGAAGTCGCAAGACATCTCCGAACTCGTTGGCGGCATTGACTTCAGTACGATTGCGGAAGTCGGCGTCGAGAGCGATCCGCGCGCCTACCGCTTCGATGGCGAACTGAACATCGCCAATCGTGGTGTGATGGAGTTCGTCGAGATGTTGAAGACGGACGAGAAATTCCTCTATGTCCTCCTCACGCTATCGCAAGAGCAGAATATCAAGACGGGCCGGTTCTCGATGATTTACGCGGACGAAGTTGTCGTCTCGCACACCAACGAGCACGAGTATCAGGCCTTTGTCGGCAACAAGCGCTCTGAGGCGTTGCAGGATCGCATTATCCTCGTCAAAGTGCCATACAACCTGCGCGTCTCGGACGAAGTGAAGATATACGAGAAACTGCTGAAGCAGAGCACGATTGCCAGTGTCCACATTGCGCCATACACGCTTGAAACCGCCGCGACCTTCGCCATCCTGACCCGCCTCGAACCGTCGAAAAAGGCGGGAATGAGCCTCTTGAAGAAACTCAAACTCTACGATGGTCAGTCGGTAGACGGTTATCAGGAGAAGGACGCGCGCGAGTTGCAGGACGAGGCGGAGCGCGAGGGGATGGACGGTATCTCGCCGCGTTACGTCATCAACCGGATCTCCGGGGCGCTCGCCCGCGAAGGAACAGCGTATATCACGCCGATTGATACCCTCCGCTCGCTCCGTGACGGCCTTGACCAGCACACGAGCATCACGAAAGTGCAGCGCGAGCACTATCTCAATCTCATTAGCGATGCGCGTAAGGAGTACGACGAGATCGCCAAGCGCGAAGTACAGCGCGCCTTCGTGTACGCATTCGAGGAGAGCGCCAAGACAATCTTCAACAACTACCTCGACAACGTCGAAGCCTTCTGTAACAAGACGAAAGTCGTGGATCCGATCACCGACGAAGACGGGGAACCGGACGAGCGGCTGATGCGTTCGATTGAAGAGCAGATCGGTGTGACGGAGAACGCGAAGCGCGCCTTCCGCGAGGAAATCCTCATCCGCATCTCATCGCTGGCGCGGCGCGGTATAACCTTCGACTACGCCTCCCATGACCGACTCCGGGAGGCAATCGAAAAGAAACTCTTCACGGATTTGCGCGATGTCGTCAAGATCACGACGAGCACGAGAACACCCGATGCCGAGCAACTGAAGCGGATTAACCAGGTCGTGGATCGTCTTGTCAGCGAGCAGGGCTACACAACCGCCTCCGCCAATGAACTCTTGAAGTACGTCGGGGCGCTCCTGAATAGGTAAAAGTGCTTGTACTTCATGACTTGCGTAGGGGCGATTCGTGAATCGCCCTCCCTGGATCATCCGAACCTTTCCCGCAGTGTCCTGCCACTGCGTAGGGACGATTCACGAATCGCCCCTACGCAGCGATACCAAACCGTCTTGGAGGAAATCACCAGTGAATGGCAAATCCGACTCAGTACTCAGTACTCAGTACTCAGCACTTCCCCCGCCACCCAGTCTGTCACAAAGCGACTGGTCGCTCCATCGCAAGGGGCCGATAGACCAATCGAGACACAATGAGAAGATCAAGGACGCGGTACGGAAGAATCTCGCCGATATCGTCTCGGAGCAGAGTATCCTGACGACCGATGGTCGCAAGATTATCAAAGTGCCGATCCGTTCCCTCGATGAATACCGCTTCCGCTTTGGCGATGAGGGAGAGCAGGGCGTCGGACAGGGGCAAGGTGGCACGCAGGTCGGCGATGTCATCCAGAAAGGCGGTCAGTCGCAAGGCCCCGGCAAGGGGCAAGGCGCGGGGGAAGAACCTGGCATTGATTATTACGAGGCGGAGTTCACGCTCGATGAATTGACCGCGCTGATTTTTGAAGACCTCGGGCTGCCGAACCTCGAAGAGAAGAAATTGCAATCCGTCGCCTCCCCGACGATCCGATTCAACGACATCCGGCGCAAGGGGGCGCTCGCGAATCTCGACAAGCGGCAAACGCTCAAGCAGAACCTACGCCGCAACGCGATGCTCGGTCATGCGCGCGTCGGCGATTTCAAACCCGAAGATTTGCGCTTCAAGGCGTGGGAGGAGACCTTCGACCGGCAGGCGGCAGCCGTGGTGCTGGCAATGATGGATGTCTCCGGCAGCATGGGGTCGTTCGAAAAGTACATCGCGCGCTCCTTCTATTATTGGATGCTCGCCTTTCTGCGCACCAAGTACGACAACGTGGAGATCGTTTTCATCGCGCACCACACGGAGGCGAAAGAGGTGACAGAGGAGGAGTTCTTCACGCGCGGCGAGTCCGGCGGCACGAAAGTCTCCTCTGCGTATCAACTGGCGCTCGAACTCGCCAAGACGCGCTACCGGCCGGAAGATTGGAACCTCTATCCGTTCCACTTCTCCGATGGCGATAACTGGCCGTCCGACAACGCACTGTGCAAAGACCTCGTGACGCAACTACTCGAATCGTCCGCCCTGTTCGGCTACGGAGAAATCCGGCAGGGGCGATACGCCTACCACAGCACGCTGATGAGTACGTTCGAGCAAATTCACCACCCGAACCTGATGCCGCTTGTGATCGGCGCGAAGTCCGATGTCTATCCGGCGTTACGAAAATTCTTCGGCCCGCAGATGCCCACGACGCCGGACGTGCCCGCCGCTACCGCCGCGTGGGCATCGTAAGGGGTGATGCCATGAGCCTTGCAACTGCGGCGACACGGATCGCCACGCCCGATGAACTCTCTGACGCCTGCGCGCATATCTGGGACGTCGCATGGGGAAGGGGCCTGCGCCCCTTCCCCATGCATTATGAAATCGTGCCGTCGTCCATCCTCTATGAGTTCGGCGCGTACGGCCTGCCGGGCCGCTTCTCTCACTGGACGCATGGCAAAGCGTATCACCAGATGAAGACGATGTACGATTATGGTCTCTCGAAGATCTACGAACTCGTTATCAATACGAACCCGTGCTACGCCTTCCTGCTCGATACCAACGGCTTCGTGCAGAACAAGATGATTATCGCGCATGTACTGGCGCACTCGGATTACTTCGCGAACAACGCCTACTACGCGCGCACATCGCGGCGGATGCTCGAATCCGTCTCGGTCAATGCGAACCGCCTGCGCCAGTATGAATACGAGTACGGCAAAGAGGCGGTAGAATCGGTGCTTGATTCGGTACTCGCCATCCAGGAGCATGTCGAGGCGGGTGCAACGACCTACAAGCGCCGCCCCCTCTACAACGATGATGGGCGGCCCGAACCAGTGCGGCGATCGGATCAGAAGAAAGACGGACCGTACGCCGACATCTGGAAGCGCGATGCACCCGACCCGCTGCTCCCGGTCGCGGGGCGTCCAACGGGTGAACCGGCGCGTGATCTGCTGCTCTTTATCAGCGAGCATGCGCCCGCGCTCGATGAATGGCAGCGCGATATTGTGCAGATCATTCGGCAGGAGATGCTCTACTTTCTGCCGCAGATGCAGACGAAAATCTGCAACGAGGGCTGGGCATCGTACTGGCACGTCCGCATCATGCGCGAACTGGATTTGACCGATGATGAGGTGATCGCCTTCGCGGACTTGCACGCCGGTGTCTTGCAACCCTCACCGAAACGCATCAATCCGTACTTCCTCGGCTACAAGATTCTCGAAGATATCGAGCGGCGCTTTTCCGATGATGGGAACAATCCCGAAGCGGGGCGCGCGAAACTGTTCGAGGTGCGGGAGATCGAGAACGATGCGTCCCTGTTGCGAAATTACCTGACACGCGAACTCTGCGATGATCTCGACCTCTATGTCTATGGCCAGCAGGGCGACGATGTCGTTGTCATGGAGAAAGACTGGGAAAAAGTCCGCGATATGCTCGTCAATGAACTGACGACGCATGGCAAGCCCTTGATCGTCGCGGATGACGGCGACTATCGCGGCAACCGGGAGTTGTACCTGCGCCACGCGTGGGAAGGGCACGATCTCGACCTGAGTTACGCGGAGCGCGTACTCGAATACATCGGCACGCTCTGGGGTCGCACCGTTCATCTGGAGACGAACAACGACGGCAATCAATCTGTCCTCTCATGGGACGCAGAAGAGGGCCACCGGCGCAAGACGTAAAGCGATTTGTAGAAACAGTATCAACCTGGGTGGAGCAGGCTGATGACCATTACGAACACCTTGGTATTGATGATAGGCTTCGAGCCTGCGTTTCAAACAGGCTGGAAGCCTGCCACCACCCAGCAATTACCGGAGTAAGTAGTTACGGGTCAATGCTTCGGCAAAACGCTGTAGCCCACTCTCTTATTCGTACGATTTGCCGCGTCCGTATGGACGGATGTGAGGAGAAGACGGGAAACGTCATCCAGCTCGAGGGGTCTTCTGGAACAACCTCGCCGGGATGGCGCTCCCTCCTCTACCGTTACCGGCTCGGTGGGATGGGTGCGGGCGGCGGACCGCTCGCGGGCAACGACCGCCCCGCCGGCAGCGGTTTCACTCCCGGCACGGTTGGCACCGCAATCGTGAAGGTCAAGCCGGAGCCACCACCACCACGGCCACGAGTACCTGCGCTGTCCCCACCGTCGTTACAAGGTTCGCGGGCACCATCGCGGTCAGCGTCGTCGCTGAGACAAACGTCGTCGTGAGCGATGTCCCATTCCACTTCACTGCCGCGCCGGTGAGGAAGTTGGTACCTGTCACTTTCAAGGTGAACTGCCCGCTGCCCGGCGAGATGTCGGCCGGGGTGAGGGAGAGGAGTGCGGCGGGGAGTGTGACAGTGAAGGTAGCGGGGGGCGAGGCACCGCCGTTCGGGTCGGGGTTGATGACGAGCACGTCCTTTGGGCCGGTGTAGTGGAGCAGGTCGGCGGGGATGGTGGCATGCACCTGCGGAGCAGAGTCGAAGGTGGTGGCGAGTTGGACGCCGCCATAGGAGATGACCGAGCCACCGATGAAGCCGGTGCCACTCAAGACGATCACGGAGAAGATCGAAATGTTCGCTGGCGGCACGCGCAAGGTCGTCCACGCCGCCGAGGCCGCGCCCGGCGGTCTCGTGGGCAAGGTGATCTATCCGACGAACAAGTTCAACGGCGTGCTGCAGGTGACGGGCGCGGTGGATCTCGCGCGCATTCCCGCGTTGATGAAGTCTATGAACGTGGCCGAGAAGGAGACCGGGAAGGTCACGGCCGGGAAGCGCGACGCGCGCGACGCGCGCGGCTCGGCGCTCGGCGGCGCGGAGAAGGCGGTGCGGTACCACAAGGACTTCGCCTTCCTGGACAACCGCGATCCGCCGGCAACGCTCGGTTCGGACGAGCTGCACGGCCTCGTCGCGCTGATCTCCAGCTACATGATGAGCGCGAACAACGCGATGATCGGCTACACGAAGACGATCTCCCCGATCATGGCGCGTACCGATTTCGCGGCGATGTTCACCATGCTCAATAAGGAAGAGAAGGAATACTTCAAGAAGGATCCGAACGCGCTGGTCGAGATCGTCAAATTCGCGACGGGTGGCCTCGACATGGCGACGGACGTCCTTTCCCCACGGCATCTACAATGACCCGCGCGCTCAGGGCGGTGGCAAAAAGGATGCCCTGAAGGGCCTGACGCGCGCGCGCTGGGTCACCGGCATTGCGGGCGGCACGGATTACCTATCGGCGGCAAAGTTCAACGAGAACCCGGATATGAACGTCGGCGATCGCTCCGAGAAGAAGAGCGACCTGGAGTCCATGGGCGCGATGGGCAACAAGACGGAGGAAGTCGGTTTGGCCAGGAAGGAGGCGCCACTCTTCGAGATCCGTTCCCTTGGTCGGCTCTCGACGCCGGAGATCATGCACGGGCGTGCCCTGGCGATTTTCGACTTCCTCTCCGAACTCAACGAGGACAAGAATGCGGAGTTCGGCAAGTAGGGCGCGTGGTCGTCTGCCCCGCCCGTCTCGATCACCGTGCTCGCGCATCGTACGCCGCTTGCCACATCACATTGAGCGGCGCGTTGTGGCCTGTCCACGCCTCCCACGCCAGTGCGCCCTGATGGATGAGCATGCCGAGGCCATCTATGGCGTGCATGTTTCGCTGCTGCGCGGCGCGAAGTAACGCTGTCGGGCGATAGATAAGATCGTAGACAACTGCGGTCGGTGGCAGGAGATCGAGCAGTTCGGCAGCGATTGGTATCTCGTCACCATGCAAGCCGACCGATGTCGCGTTGACGAGGAGCGCCGTGTCGGGAAGCGTCGTGCTCAGATCGTGATAGGTGATGCCCGTCGCCGTAGCAATCGCCGGATACTGTCGCTGAATTGCCGACGCGCGCTCCGTCGTGCGATTCGCGATCACGAGCCGCCCGACAGCCATGCCTGCGAGTGCGGCGATGACGGCGCGGGCAGCGCCGCCCGCACCGAGCAGGATGACCGGTCGGCCCGCAACGACGATGCCCCGCGCGCGTATGTCCGCCGCGAATCCGGGAACATCGGTGTTCAGTCCGACTAGCTTCCCGTCGTTGTTCACGATGGTATTGACTGCGCCGAGTGCGGCCGCTTCGTCGCTGAGCGCGTCGAGGAAGGGTAGCACGTCCTGCTTGTACGGCACTGTGACGTTTGCGCCATACATATCGGTGGCACGCAACGTCGCGACCGTGGCAGCGAGGTTTTCCGGCAGCACATCGGCGAGACGATACGTCGCATCTATCCCGGCGGCGCGAAAGGCGGCATTGTGGAATGTGGGCGAGAGGCTATGACCGAGCGGATGACCGATGAGCAACGCGCATTTTGGTGTCGGCATCACGGCGTCAGATACTTGCGCTTGTTTGCTTCCTGTTCCGCGTCCGTCTTCGCGAAGGCGTGTGTCCCCGAACCGTCATTCTTCGCGACAAAGAAGAGGAAATCGGTGTTCGATGGGGTGAGTGCGGCGACGATGGACTTTAGACTTGGGCTACAGATTGGTGTCGGCGGCAATGCGCCCGTCTTATTGGACGGATTCGGATACGTATTGTAGGCGTTGGCGGTCTTGAGGTCGTTCTGCGTGAGATCCTTTTTCCACCATTGGGCCTCATTGCCGACCGCATACTGGACGGTCGGATCGGCCTGGAGGGGCAGGGGCGGATTGGATTTCAGGCGATTGTAATAGACGGAAGCAATGTCTCCGCGGTCGGTGTCGGAACCCGCCTCGCGCTCGATGATCGAAGCGATAATCATCGCTTGATAGGTGTTGAGTCCACCTGGTGCGGACCCCCGCACCGGCGCAGGCTGTGTGTCGAGAGCCGTCTTCCAGCGTGTCTGGAAATTATCGAGCATCGTTTTGATCACGGTGTTCGCATCGGCGTCCACAGTGAATTGATAGGTGTCAGGAAAGAGAAATCCTTCCAGACTGGCGCCCTGCGGGCGGTCTTTGAGAAAGTCGTAGCTCCATGTGCCCTTTTTCGCCGCGTCGAGAAAGTCGGCGGCTGCCGTGCCGAGTCCCGCATCCCGCAAGATACTCGGTATCTGCTCCATGCGGACGCCCTCGGGAACACGAACGCTCACCGCATTGGGCACGGTGATGACGACTTCGGCGCCGGAAATACGGTTGACGATCTGTCCGATCGACATGCCCTTCTGAAGCGGGAAGGTGCCCTCCTGAAACAACTTGGCCTTTTGATTGACAAAGACATAGGCGCGGAAAATGTTGACATCGGTAATCAACCCCTTCGCTTTCAGGTCATTGCCGATGGAAGCGACGGATTCGTTTTTGGCGACGTTCACATTGACGATTTGCCCGGTCGGCTTCGCGGCGCTGCTCTTTGCATAGTCATACGCGGCGCGCGCCCCGACAAGGGTCAGGCCTGTGAGCACAACGATTGCGCCGATCTTGATTGCTTGAATGAGAAAGCGCACGAGAATGGAACCTCCTAAAGACACGAATTCTCTCACCGCGCGGCATGGATATCCATCGCGGAGCCGACAAACATCCTAGCAAATTGGCGCACTTCGCGCAAAAAAGAGCCTGCCCGCGACAGACCATCGTGGATAGGCACGATAGCATCTCGCGGGGCAGGCGATTCGGTCCAACTGGAGAGTGCCGGAAGGGAGAGGCAAATCCCAGCCGAAATCCGAGTGTGTCGGTAGCGGCAGCGCTGCGACCACGCCACGCACGTCCCTCCATGCCCATCATAACGGGGTGCGCTCGCGTGAGACTATAGACACCATAACGAAAGATTCGCAACGTATTTATGCAAATGTACAACGACTGTTAAGTGTTCAGCACGATACACTACGGGCGATGGCATTCCGTGTGTTATCGCGCAGTCTTGACGGAAGACTCTGTGCGTTCTCACAATTGTATGTCAGGTAGGTGTTGATGATTTCACCGCTCACCCCCGCGTTCCTCGCGATCCGTGACCTTTGTCGGCGTGATAGTCGCTTACATGTTCGGCTGCCCGCCGAGGTGGACCATGCGACAATTACCGACGCGACAGCGGTTGATGTCACCTATGCGATGACGATGCGCCCACTCCCGCCGTTCCTGCGCCCCCTCCACGGCGGCGAGTTGATCCTGATGCCCCGGCGCATCTGGCCCGACGTGGCGGACTCCGTCGGGAACCTGATGGCGGACTTGGGGCGCAACGGTGTGTCAGCCATTGTCCTCGAACCGGATCATCCGCTGGCAGTGCGCGATAGCCGGGAAAACATCGCGTTGATTGTCGCGGATGTCGCGGTGGATGCGACACTGGAAAGCCATCTCAATGCACTGATTCAGACGCGGGGCAGCGACCTCTACCGGTTGACCACCGATCTCGACCGGCGCCTTACCGGTATGAGTGCGAACGCGGGCGCGCTGCCTGCCCTGCTCGCGACCGCTGCGGAGGTTTCCGGGCGCGGCGCTCTGCTGACTGACCCGTCCGGCCTGCCAATCGCGCTTGCGGACAGGGCGGGCAATACGACACCGGGGTACGTGGACGAACTCGCCCGCCAGGCCGCCCGCACACATGGTCGGACATTGATTGTGCAAGCGCCGGACGGTGACGGGCGGCTCGTGACGCCCGTTCGCACGACTGAGGGTGTGCAGGGGTATCTCTCGCTGATGGCGGGCCGCGCGGGATTTACCGAGACCGACCGCCTCATCGCCGAACGGACGGCGTATGCGTGTTCGTTCTCATTGATGCGTGTGGGCGCACTGACACCGGCGATCCGTCACCTCGGCCCAACGCCGGCTGAGATTGATCGGTCGCTCCGGAACCTGCTGCTCGGCAAGTTGGAAACGGAATCGGCGGCGCTGGCGGAATGCCGCGCGATTGGTCTCGATCCGCATCGCGGCGCCGCTGTGCTGCTCGCCGCACCGCCGCCAGACGCGGAATCACTCGGAGTGATTCGTGCCGCGCTCGAAAACGCGGTAGCGAGTTGGCAGCCGCGCGCGCTCGTGATGGAACTCAGCGAGGTGAGCGCGATTGCCGTACTCCTCCCTGTTGTGGATGGCGAGGCGTCGCGCCGGAAGGCGGTCGAGGTGGGCCGACGGCTGGCCTCGGAGAGCAGCCTGACCGGCATCGCAGTCGGGATCAGCGATCGGCATGTTGGATGGCGGGGCATCGCGCAAGGGTTCCAGCAGGCATATTTCGCGCTCAGGCTCGGCGCGACCGCCGCCGTACCGCAAACGGTCGTTGATAGCGGCGCGACGGGTGATCTCGGTATTTATCGCTTGCTCTATCCACTCTGGCAATCGGATGGTCTGGTCACGTTCTCGGGCGACGTGCTCGGTGAATTGCTGGCGTACGACGAGAAGCGGGGCGGCGGTCTCGTCCAGACACTGGAAGCGTATCTCGATCTTGGCGGCGGGATGCAGGAGATCGCCGACCGGCTCTTTATCCACCGCAACAGCCTGATCTACCGCCTCCGGCGGATCGAGGAGTTAACCGGGCGCATCCTCGCAGACCCGCATGATCGCTTGCTTCTCCATCTCGCGCTGAAGGTGCGGCAAATGCCGGCGGCGCCGCCAATCCGTACGACCCGATGAATAGGAGAGAAACACGATGACCGCGACCGATGCAACGATTAGTACGAACAGCCCGACGCCGACCATCGTCCTCAGTCGCGCGCAGGAAGCGAATGTCGAGTTCGTGGACCTGCAATTCATTGACATCCTCGGCATGGTCAAGAGCGTCACGATCTCGGTCGAGCAGTTGCCGACGGTCATCGCCCGGGGCATGTGGTTTGACGGCTCATCGGTTGAGGGGACGACGCGCGTCGCGGAGCGCGACATGTATCTGATCCCGGACCTTGCGACGTTCGCGATCGTGCCATGGACAGCGGAAGGCGGCGTCACGGCCCGGCTGCTCTGCGGCATTCACCGCCCGGATGGGGAGCCGTTTCCTGGCGACCCGCGCGCCGTCCTCACGCGCCAGCTCGACCGGGCGCGCTCACTCGGTTACACTTATGCCGTCGCGCCCGAGATCGAATATTTCCTGCTGCGACGCGACGGTGACCGCATTCGACCGCCGGAAGGGGACAGCGGCGGCTATTTTGATTCCGCCGGTGGGGCGGCAGCAGCGGTGCAGCGCGATGTCGTGCGGCTGATCCGCGAGATGGGCATTCGCACCGAGGCGTACCATCACGAGGTCTCAGTCGGGCAATATGAGATTGACTTTCCGGCGGATGGCGCGCTCCGGACGGCGGACGGCCTCATCACCTTCCGCACAGCGATGAAAGCGGTCGCGGCCCGTCGGAATCTGCACGCGACGTTTATGCCGAAGCCGATTGCTGGCCTCAATGGGTCGGGGATGCATATTCACCAACGTCTCGATAGCCTCGATTCGGGCTTGAGCGTCTTCACCGACGTATCGGACCCTTACGGCCTCTCCGAGACGGCGCGCGCCTTTATGGCCGGGCAGTTGGCGCACGCGCGCGGTATGTCGGCGGTGCTCTCGCCGCTCGTGAACTCGTACCGCCGGTTCGTACCGGGACATGAAGCACCTGTCTTCCTGATCTGGGCGCGTGTCAATCATGAGGCGCTCATTCGTGTCCCGGCGGACACGGGGCCGCAGCACGCCGGCCAAATTGAACTGCGCTGCCCGGACCCCGCCGCGAACCCCTATCTCGCCTTCGCGGTGATGCTCGCCGCTGGGCTGGATGGGATCGAACGGAGCCTCTCGCTGCCGGAGCCGTTTGAGGAGAGCCTGTACAGCGTCTCTGATGAGGAGTTGCGCTCCCGCAATGTCGGCACGCTGCCGATGACGCTGGGCGAGGCGATCACGGAGTTGGAACTCGATCCCGTCATCCGCGAGGCGCTTGGCGACCACATTTACGAGCGCTACGTCGCGGCATTGCGTCAGCAGTGGCACGATTACCGTACGTGCATCAGCCAGTGGGAGATTGACCGTTACCTCGAAGCATACTAATAGTATTTCGCGTCAGATATGTCATGATGACATCATCGTCGGGGCGATTCGTGAATCGCCCTCCCCAGATCACCGAGGCTTTCTCCGTCGCGCCGCCCTGCCACCGCAAGC
>JAABUU010000541.1_pt1 | contig 83429 bp, 97 predicted proteins | sample 5559301 | NCBI WGS metagenome assembly JAABUU01 (sample SAMN10711884, study PRJNA513360) | rock metagenome | isolation source: Antarctica rocks | place: Antarctica: Victoria Land, Richard Nunatak white
GCGCGGGCAGCCCCACCAGCCCCAGGCCGCACTGCCGGCTGACAGCGCCGGTGGCCTCGCGCAGCGCGGCGCACACCGCGCCCTCCAGCAGCGGCCCGAACACCGGCCAGTAGGTGACCACGCGCTCGTAGCGGCCCACCTCGCCCGCGATCCGCGCCAGCATCTCCTCCACCAGCGGCGCCACGCACGTGCGCCCTGCACGCCCGCGCGCGCGCCGGCTGGGCTGAGACGTGCGCGGACAGTCGCGAGAGGCACGCCTGAGACAGCCGCTGCAGTGTGCCATCGGGGGGAGCGCTGCGGGGAGGGCGCGCGCCGTCCGCGCCGTCGGGGAGCCGCTCGGCGTGCGCGACCACGCCGCCGGCGGCCGCCTCCAGCTGCCGGCAGCGGCCGCACAGCGCGGCCTGCGAGCCGTCGATCCAGCGCGCGACGTGCGGGCCGAACACCTGCAGCGCGTCCAGCGCGCCCGGGTGCCCCGGCGGCGGCAGCAGGTTGTGGAAGAGCAGGTACTCCTGCTGCTGGCCCACGGCGACCAGCAGGTCGACCGCCGGCCGGCTGGGCTGCGGCGGCGGGTGCTGCGCCAGCACGTCGGTCAGCTTGGCCAAAAAGAGCTGCGCGCGCGCGCGCGCGCGCTTCAGACCCCGCACCGCCTGCCGTGCGCGCGGCGGCTCGCGCATGGCGGCCTGGCCCTGGTGAAGAGCCAGATGCCGCACAGCGCTTACGCATGGCTCACAGCGCAGATGCAGGCCCCCGTGACACACCCCGCGCCTCTGCAAGGCGCCCACAAACCAAAGGCCCATGCGGCGCGGCCCACCAGCAGAGAGCGCCAGGGGCGCCCCGGGCGCGCACCCGGCCGTACTCGGCGGCCGTGACCTGCGGCAGCGTGATGAAGGCGGGCAACACGGCCGCGTCGTGGATCTTCAGGTCGCCGCCCAGCTCGGCCTTGATCGCCTGGCAGAGCGCCTCCAGGCGCGCGTAGGCCACCTCCGCGTCGCCGCGCCCGCCGCCGCCGCCGCCCTGGGCGGCGTCCAGCCTCAAGTCCCGGCCGCTCCCTGAGCTCGCCTAGCTGCCACGAGCGTGCCCCACCATGTCATCCAGCCAGGTTGCGGGCGGCCCTCCTGCCGTCCCTGCCCCCGCCATTGCCACCACTGCACGCTCATCTGTACTTGCTGAGCTCCAAGCAGAGACGGGCGCAGGGAGGTGCGCGGGCGCAGTAGATTGCCGGGGTCGCACCGCGCCGTCGTGCGCGAGCGCGGTCTCCCCCAGTGGGCCGCCGTAGTGGCGCGCGTCGCCGCCCAGCTGCTGCGCCTGCCGTTGCCGCGCGCTGCCTGGCCCAGCCCCGCGCCCGCCTCAGCGCACGACGCAGACGGCGACAGGCCAGCAGGCACGCGAGCCGCCCACGCATGTCGTGGCGAGAAGGGCAGAAGCTCGCACGGCCTTCGGCAGCCTCCCCCGCGCTGCGCTGGACGCACACGCATGCCCCTCTCGCCATGCATGCCATAGGCGCGCCACAGCCTTCCCTGGCAGCGTCCGCAGGCAGGGGCCGGGGCAGGGCGGCCGGCGGGCGCGCGCACTGAGGGGCAGCTGGTCGTCGCAGGCGGCCTCCAGGCGCGCGTAGCGCCGCACGGCCGCGACGCGGAAGCGGTCGGCCAGCCACACCTGGTCCACCGGCTTCAGCGCGTCGCGCAGGATGTCTGCGCGCGCGCGCGCGCGCTGCCTGTCACCAGAGCTCTTGGCGCGCCTGCGTAAGGGTGCCTGGGCAGAGCGCTGTCGCCGACGCACGCTTTGGGGGCAGCGTGGCAACCGGCATGTGCTGCTGGGAGCGAGCTTGACACCCTGCTGCAGCGCGCACAAATGCCTGAAATAAGGTGCCAAGCAGGCGCACCGACAACATGCAATGCATAACAGCGCCTTCTGGCGATGCGCGCCCGCTGCCATGTAAGCCTTATGATCGATGCGCAGTTGCGCGTCGACGCATGTCGGGCGCGCACGGCCCTGCGCGGCTCTGCATAAGTCCTGACAAACGCGTTTGGGCGAGCAGGGCGCACTGCAGAGCTCGACGGCCGGCAGCAGCGCGGGCGCGGGCAGCTCCGGCGGCGCCTGGCCGCCCTCCACAATGCCGCCGGGCGCGGCCTCCGCCAGCGAGGAGTAGTTCTCGAAGCAGCGCGCCAGCAGCGCCTCGCACGCCTGCTCCAGCGCCGCCAGCAGCGCCAGCTCCTGCGCATGGGTGCGGTCGGGGTCAGGCGGCAGTCACATTGTCAAGCAGTGTGAGAGGAAGACATTGAAGCAGGGCGCACCGCGCGCCAGCAGGGCGTGTATGGCATGCAACCCTGGCCGCTCGGGCACTGCGGCCACAACAGCACCGGCGATCCCACGGTACACCACCTGCTTGCAGCCTGCCTTGACAGGCTCAAACACGTCCTGCCTGCCTACTGCCGTGCTGCACACATCAGCATCTGCCATGCCTGACACGGGCCACTGCGCGCCTGCGGCACCAGGCGCCCCGCGGCCTCCGCCTGCTTGAGCGGCCCCAGCTCGCTGCCGAGCAGGTCCAGGCAGCTGGCCGTCACCGTCGCATTGTCCGGCCTGCGCGCGCGCGCGCGCCCGTCAGCTCCCCCGCCGGTGAGGTGCCCTGGCAAGCCCCGGTCGGTAGACGGCGGCCGGCGATGCTACAGCAGGGCTACAGCAGGTCCGCGCAAATGAGCTTTTTTTTTTTTTTTTTTTTTTGGCTCGCGCTGCCGGCTGGCATGTGCGTTCTTGCAGGAGCAGACGCGCCGCCGTCAAGGCCCCCGCTCCAGCCCGTCCATGACACATGCACCGTCTGCTCTGCCTCCAGTAAGCAGACGGCGTTTGCATGTGATGAGGCACCCAGGCATGCCGTCCAGGGGCGGCGCCGGCGGCGGCGCACCGCACGACCCAGCGCAGGTGCGCGAGCACGGCGTAAGAGGGCCGGACGCCGTACGTGCCCGCGAACGCGCCCAGCAGCCACGCCCAGTCGCCCTCCACCGTCAGCTGTCGCGGGCCGCAGCCCTGCGCGCGCAGCGCCGCGTCCAGCGACAGGTCGTACACCTGCGCAGCCGCACCGCGCCCCCCCACTGTCAGTCGCCCGAGCGCGCACACGGCAGCCCTGCCACGCCTGTCATGCATGTGAGCTCGGCCCCCCGCCTGCCTTGGCACCATGCGTCCAGTACGTGGGCCAGCGCCCGAGGCAGGCGCCAGCGCAGTCTGCCCGGCCGGCGCGCCGCGCGCCTGCCAGCTGGTGACCTGGTTGAACGTGTTGGCTGTGGTGGGGCCGCCCGTTCCACCGGTGCCATCGTCGCCGAGCATGGGCACGACATCGGCCGGCGCGAGCACCGTGCGCTCGTGGTCCGCGACCCACGTGGACAGCAGCACGTGGCCGTACCTGCCCGCCGCGGGGCGAGCCTGAGGCACTTGTGCGCAGGAGGGCTAGTCATGCGCGCTGTGGGCGCTCACGCGAGCACTGCTCAAGCACGGTTGCCGACGATTGTGAGCGCAGTCGCCGGCAGGCAAAGGCGCGCAGGCACTGCTGAGCGTCATTGAGGCGCCCAGCTATGGCTGGCCATGCGCAAGCACAAGCAAAGTGTACCGCTGTGCAGGGCAGCCTTACCTGCAAGGACCATGCACTCCTTCGCAACATCCAAAGCCAGGAGTGATCTGCTGCTGGCTATCACCATACATGACAGGCGCAACCTGCAACTGCATCAGCTCTCCCAGCGCCATGGCGGGCTGCCAGGGCCGGACCTGAGCCCGGTGCCGGTCGCGTCGTACACGGCGACCCACTTCTTGCCAAACACGTCGTCCTCGGGGTCGCGCGCCGGCGAGCGCGAGCAGCAGCGCAGCAGGCCGCTCGCGGCCATGCCGGGCGGCGGGGGCGCGTCGGGGTCTGGCGGCCGTGGGCTCACGCTGTCCCCCGCGGCCTGTGGCGCGCGAGCGCTTGCGATTTGCAAAGAGCTCCGACCCTGCTCTGAGCTCCCGGTGAGGGGCTTGCGGATGCGCAGGCTCCGCGCTGCATGCATGCAGATTAAAACAGCGCCTTGCCCGCCGCTGACCTGCTAGGCGGCGCAGGGCCGTCTGCGCTGGCAGGGGCGCGGCCATGCAGCTCCCTCCGGCTACGCGCCAGTCTGCCGCGCTGCCTGGACTCGGCACGAGCAGGTGTACCTGGCTCCTTGGCAGGTGTGAAGCGCGCCAAGTGCGCGACATGGAATAGGGGTAGGGGTGGGGGTAGGGGTAGGGTGCGACCAGCGTCTTCCCGTTAGGTGCAATCAAACGGTCAGCACAACGCAGTGACAGCGGGCTCAGCAGCCGAACAAGCACCCGCGCGCGCGCACCGCCCACAGGTCGGCGACGTGCACGCTGCCGCGCGCGACCAGGCCGTCCCCGGAGTGGACCTCCACGTCGAGCGCGCCGCCCGCCTCGTCCGCGCCCATCGCCACCGCGTCGCTCATGCCGCCCCGCCCGTCCTCGCTCATGACCGTCCACACGCCGTCTTCTGCTCGCCGTGTCGCACGAGCTCTTACCTCATCCCCCAAAAAATCGGGCAGGGTGGCCGCCCGCTCCCACCATATTCGCGCGCTTGTTCTCAGCCAAGGGGAAGCGTGTCAAGTCACCCGCACGACGGGCTTGGGCTGGCTAGCTGCCAAGCTCTGCACCTGCAATGCTGAGCTGTCACCCACGTCTGTCAGCAAAGTGCCCTCGACTGCTGCCAAGCAGGAGCTTGTCGGCGATGCGATGTCTGCGCCAAAGCAGCCTTGCGGGGCGCGCACCCTGCCACGCGTGCGGGCGCAGCGCGACGTACAGCTGCGGCGGCGGCAGCGCGGTGCACAGGCCCACGCGCACCGCCCAGGGGCGGTACAGCGCCGCGCACTGCAGGCGCGCCGGCACCGCCTTCACCACAGACGTCCGCGTCGTCTGCGGGCCGTAGCCCACTGCCGGCAGCGTCGCCGCCTCTGCATCGTCCCTGCAAACTCACATCATTGGGCATACATTCGACGAAAGTGTTTTCCGGGCACACTGCATTGTGACAACAGGTCAAGGACACGCGCAATCCGGCAGCGTGCAATTTACACACTTGAAGGTATTCCAGCTGCAGGGTGCTCTCGCGCACCACACGAGCGTCGTGCAGGCCGCGGCGCCGGGCGGCGCCGGGCGCAGCAGCAGGCCGTCAAACTTGAAGGCCGCGCGCAGCTGCGCGCAGCCGTCCGCCAGGAAGGCCGCCGGCTCGCCGCCGCCGTCCACGCTGGCCTTCAGGCAGACCTGCCAGCAGCCCTGCGCGCCCAGGCCCCCCAGCCGCACATGGTAGAGTCATGGTGCGTCGCGCTGCCGTGTGCACAGCGCGCGGGGCCGCCGTCGGCAGCGCGCCGCACCTCGTATGCCAGGAAGCGCGCCCAGGCTTCGCGCCGGCCAATCTTCACGGCCGTGCCGCTGCCGCACGCGCCGGCCAGCTCCTCGCCGCGCGCGCTGCGCCGGCCGGACGGCGGCGCGGGCGGCGCGCCGCCGCCGCCCGGGCTGTTGTCGAATGCGGGGTAGGCGCCCGCGCCGCCGCCGCGCCCGGACGGCCCGGCCGGCTCCTCCGCCCCCGCGCCCCGCGCCGCAGGGTCCGACCTCGCGGGCCGGCGCTCGCTGACGCCACCGAAGCTGGGCAGCGGTTGCGCCGCGGCGGCGGCCGCGGCGGCGGCCGCGGCGGCCGCTGCCGCTGCGGTCGCCGCCGCGCCGGCCGCGGCGGTGACGGCGAAGTGCGAGCCGCGCGGCGTGCCCGCGCCATAGAAGCCGGCGCCGGCGCCCGCGGTCGGCGGCGTGAGGAAGCGGCGCGAGGCGGCCGCCGCGTGCGGCGAGTGCGTCATGCGCGCCGAGGCCTGCGCCGCGCCCGCCGGCGCGCCGGGCGCCGCGGCCTCCTCGTCGACGCTGTGCTCGCGGCTGCCGTGCTGCGCGCCAGCAGTGTGGCCTGAGAGCGGCCTCAGGACATGGGTGCAGCAGCGGCAGCGGTGGACACAAGGCCGCGCCCCGGCCCCGCCCCATGTGGTGTGCGGTCCGGAGATGGCCAGGCACAGCGCAGGCCCGCACCGCACTGGATCGCAGCGGCTGGAACAAGGTCTGGCTCTGATTCAAGCTGGCGTGCAGCGATGCCTGATGCGACCAGGGCTCAGCCTGCAGCGCACAGGCAACTTGTAGGCCTGCTGCGCAGCCGCGGCGCGAGTGCACTGCACTGCAAGACGTGGCTGGCAGCAGCTGCCTGGGGTGCTGCAGCAGGGCATGAACAGGCAGCCTCCAGGACCCGGCCTCAACGGTCATGTGGCCAGATCGACGTAGGGCCAGGTGGCCAGGCCCCGCGCGCTCTGTTGGGGGCAGGTTTCGGAGCAGCCCCGCTCACACAGTCGACGGCACCGTCGAACACCAAGAGGGCCCACGGGTCGGGGCAGCGGCGCACCCACTTTGGCTGCTGCCGGGCCCTGCTGGGACGTGGAGACAGGTGCTCCCGCTCAGGTGCGCGCTCTTCTTTGACCTGCGCGCCAGCGCGCAGCGCCATGTGTGAGCACGCGACACTTGGAGCATGGCGCGATCATCGGCACCGTGCTCGCCGCACACCTGGAAGATTCTGGCGGGCTGCCACATGCCCGTTCCCAGTCACTCTGCTGTGCGTGTGCCCCGCAGGCGCACGCACGCACTGCTGCGCCCGGCGGGTGCACGGAGCACTCTCAAAGCACTCAGTGGCCTGTCCAGACGCTGAATTGACCCGCTGCGTGGTACGGCTGTCAGTGCCACACTGCAAGGGTGGCAAGCTCTGTCTGTCTCAGCGCCGGTTAAATTGTCCAGGGCCCCGCTTGAACCCTTTCTAGGGGAGCTGTCCCCAACAACAGCGCCTTGCCCGGCTCGCTATACGAACCTTGCTTGTACACAATACGGCTGCCAGCGCAGCTGGCAGCCGAATGACCTTCCCTGTCACCCCCAGAGCCTCTGCACCGGTGGATTGAAAGGCGCACCGCAGCCGCAACAGCGCTGGAGACGCGCAGGCGGCTCCGCTCTCGCGCATTGGCCCTGCAGTCGCTAGCGCCAGAGGAGCCGCGCGACCGTGCGCTGGCATAGCCATCTTCGTCCGTGCCAGACGGGCCTGCCCCTGCATCACACACTAGGACTCAGGGGACGGCCTGTTCTCCCAGGTGCCACATAGTGAGCAGTGAAGCGGCTTTAATATGCACAGGTGCCTAGCAGAGGTGCAGTCCGTGTTGCACAATTTTGCTATGTGTCAGAGCTGAAGTCACCTGGGGGCCCCTCACCGTTGCTGCCGTTGCGTTGGGAACCACTGCCAGAAAGTGCGTCCTCAAAGTCGCTCGCGGATGAGGGTGAGGACGCTGCGCGGGGTGTGCTGCGTGCGCTCCCGCCTGGCGCGCGCAGCCCATGTACATAACAAGATGTCAGGAGCTAACCGCGCCGCCAGTGCGGCTGGGCACCATGCGCGGCTTTCCACTGACACACGTTTACTGCAGCAAGGCCGGAGAAGCGCCAACCGCACTGGCAGACGGAGCGCATGCAAGCAGTGCACAGAACAGACTCTCAATATAAGATGTCTCTGTCGCACCCGGTGGAGCTTGCTTGAGGCGTCGCATCGCCCAGGCGATGCCCTCTCTGCGGCTGCGCGCCCGTCACCAATGCTGTCTTACCGCGACTGCGCCTGGCTCACAACGCCCAAGTGGCCGCTGCACGTGCGCGTCTGGCTCCCTTGTGTCCTCGTTGCAGCCTACGCGCAGCCACTCCGTCTCTTTCCTCCCTCCTCCCAGCTCAGCGGGCGAGGAGGTTTGTGTAGGGTCACCCAACCGGGCCCCGGTTGCTCTGGATGCGCCTAGCAGCTAGGCCCTAGCTGAAGAGCAGGGAGGTAATGGCTGGTGTCAACGGGGGACTGCAGTGCCCGTGGGTAGTACAGGACACACGCCGTGCTGTTGGGGCAGGACATGCACGGCGTGGCGTGCAGACTGCTGGCAACCTCGTCCTCTGCTGCGACCACAAGCGGGAGAACGCACCTGGACGCCGCACTGACCTTGAGGACTGCCGTTCTACGTGTTAAGGTGCCAGGCCGTGCTTAGGAGCACCTGGTGTACCTATATAAAGCAAAATGCTGTCCAGCACAGACATACTTGGCTGCTCCTAAAAAGCCGCTGCTCTGGCAGGCGTGCGCGCCAAGGGCACTGCGCCTGGCTGCCTCCACGGAGGGAGCGATGGCCGTGGCAGACGCTGCGCACGAGCTGCCTCCGGACGCGCTCTGGCAGCGCATCGAGGCTGCCTGCAGCCGCGCCGAGGCGCAGGGCGTTGCGTACAAGTGCGCCGCCCAGCGCTTCCTGTTGTGTGGCGGCTGTGGCGGCCAGCGCATTCACTACACCATCTCAAACACTATTGCATCCTTGCGCTTGTGTGGCGCAGCATCCTTGCGCTTGTCTGACCATGCCGTGCCAGAGTAGTTGCCGAGCTGGCCCCAGCTCCCAGCAGGACCAGGGAGCACCTGCCCAGTGCGCCCGTCGTTGCCTGCCCACGTCCGCTCCAACGCCTCCACGCCGTCCTGCTCACGCCGCGCCCTGCTCGTAACCCACCCCGCACAAGCGCGGCCAGGACAGACACGCTTGTACGGCTGCTGCACGATCCTCAGGACCCGCGGCTGTGCTTCGTGCTGCGCGTGGCCGCCGCGCTGCGCGACAAGCCCAAGCCGCCCAAGCCCGGGTGCGCGCTCAGCGTGCCGGCGAGCGCTCCTGCCGGCAGCAGCTGCGGCCGGCAGCGCCCTTGCAGCGCTGCCGGCCGGAAGAGAGTCGTTTGGGACTGCGCGCGGGGTAGCTTGCTGCCCGTTCCCTAAAGCTCTGGCTTATCATGTGCTCGGTTGACCTGCATGCAGGCCCTGCCCGGCAGCAGGCGCGCTGCTTTTTTACATGAGTGTGCCTGAGCGCCTTCATCATGCAGGATGCGGCCCCTCCCTGACACAGCAAGGTGCCACTCACGTGACCGCAAAGAGTCCGTCGCGTGTCGCACTGCACGGCTCGCCTCGCTGTGCGCCGGCGCCAAATCCGCGTACTCACACGTGACGAGACGCGCCGCGGCAGGGGGCCGGGCGGGCCGCCGCCGCGCAACCCCTTCCTGCCCTATGACGAGGCGCTCTGGGTGGCGCACCTGTCGGCCAGCCACACGCTGCTGCTCAACAAGTTCAATGTGGTGCGGCACCACTTGCTGGTCGTCACGCGCGCGTTCGAGCCGCAGGCCGCGCCGCTGACCGCCGGCGACCTGGGCGCCACCTGGCGCGTCATGCAGGCGCGGCGCCCGCGCACGGCGCCGTGCTGGGCGTGCGTGGAGGGCGCGCGGCCCTGCCCCGCGGCGTGGCGCGTCGTCTGCAGGCGTGCAGCTAGGGGGTGGCAACTCTGTGACGGGCAGCTTGTCCGCCAATGCTGCCCACATGCCTGCAGCGGGCGGCCCATGCATGTGCATGGCGCATCATGCAGGCACACCGCTCGTGTTTCAGTATCGGCGGCAACACTCCACAGCGGCGTTTTGTGCAGAGCCTTTCCCCAGGCACATTGAGGCAGACTGGGCTGGGTTACGGGCCTGTTGCTCTCTGCATCACCACGTACTGGGCCTGTGGGGGCAAAGCATTGGGAGCTGGGCGGCAACGGCGTGCCGCTGCGCTGGCGCTGCGCAGGCGATGCCGGGCGGCGGCCTGGCCTACTTCAACTGCGGCGAGCACAGCGGCGCCAGCCAGCCGCACAAGCACACGCAGGTCGTCCCGCTGCCGCTGGCCACGCCGGCCGAGCTCACACGCGGCGCCGAAGCGAGCGCGAGCGCCCCGGGGCCGTCGTCGGGCCCCCCTGTAGAGGACCGGCCTGCGGGGCTCGGCCCGGAAGCCAGCGGTGTTTCGGCGCCGGCTGCCGCTGGCCCAGAGGGGAGCCGCTCGTCGCCGCCCGCGGCGCCTGCTGCGCCGGGGCTGCGGCGCGCCGGTAGCGGAGGTGCCGGCGAGGCGGGGGTCTGTGGAGGGGAGGCCGCTGCAGCGGGCGGCGGGGCAGCGGGGGAGGGGGTGCCGCCGCTGCTGGACGTGCTGGCGGATGAGGCGCTGCGGGCAGCGGGCGCGGCAGCCTGGGAGGCGCGGCCGCTGCGCTCGCTGCCGTTCCAGTGCTTCTGCGCGGCGCTGCCCGCGCGGTGCCCCGCCCCCTCACCACAACCCCAAGCCTTTCACCCAGCGGGTGTAAAAAGTATTCGCTGCGTCGTGTTCAGAGTCTGCGCAAAGGTGCCAGTGCGGGGTCGGAAAACGGTGACCTGCGGTGCGCCAGAGTGCACGCGCCGCATGCATGTGGCTGCGCGCTGAGCGCTGCGGCTGCGAGCGACAGGGAGGACAATGTGAGGGGCGAGGCGCTGGCCGGGGCGTTCCGCGCGCTGCACGCCAGTGCGTTCCCGCGCGGCGACAGCGAGGGTGCGGCCCCTGCAGCGCATCGCCCGCTGGGCATCACCCGAGTCCAGCAGACAGGCTCGCCTTGTCCCCGCAGGAGGCACACGCACCTTGCAAGCTGCGGTGCCTGGTCACAAGCTGCGTCTTGCCTGGCTGGCCAGACGCGCATACGTGCCTGGCTGCCTGCCGCACGGCCATAGGCACGGCCCGCGTGTTGCAGCCCCTGCCGGCCCCTCTGTCCGCTCTGCTTAGCAGCAGCTGTCAGCACAGCTGCAAGGCGCGCTGCGGCCGCCAGGGCCGCCGTCCTTCAACGTGCTGCTCACGCGGCGGCACATGGCGCTCGTGCCGCGCTCGCGCGAGGCGTGGGGCCCCGTGTCGGTCAACGCCATGGGCTATGCGGGCAGCCTGCTCGTGCGCAGCCGCGAGGAGCTTGAGCACATAGAGGCAGAGGGTCCACTGTGCATCCTGGCCGCGGTGGGCGTGCCCTGGTGACGGGCGCGGGCGCCGCGAGGGAGCTGACCCGCGCTGCGCCCCGCACCGGCGTCATGCCGTGTTCCCGTGGCGTTGGGTGCCTGCCTGGAGGATGCCGAGCGCACCAGCGGCGTGGCTGGCGGCGGCACCCGGCGCGGTCATTGTGAGGGCGTGTGTGAACTGTTTGTTTTGTCTGTTACTGAAGGCGTGGTACACCTTTGGCTTTGGCTACTGAAGTTTCTGCTGTCACAGAACATCAGCAGAAGCGTGCAGGCCATCGCGGCATGGAGGAGAGTGTGAGAGACATGACACCAGGCGACTGCGCACCAACACGACCAGCCACGTAGAATGCATAAGCACAATCATACGTGAGCGTACGGGCGTGTTCAAGGCCGCAGTGTCAAGCGACACTCCCTGCACAGACACGTGCTGCTCCGACGGGTAGCCGCAAGCCATGAATGGCTGCCACTTTGCGCTGCCACACACATGCTGCAACGACTGCAGCATCCGGGTGCCATGGCGGCGCCCGGCGACACGCCAGCGCCAGCGCGCGACTGCCTAAGCCGCCGGCGCGTCGGGCGCGCGGCCCATCTGCATGACCACGCACCAGTTGCTGCGGTCGTAGCAGCTGGACGCCACGGCCGCGCCAGGCAGCGAGGCCACCAGCGCCTCCAGCTCGCCGGCGCCGTACAGGTGGCAGTAGCGCTGCACTACCACCGCGCGCTTGCCCGCGTCCACCGCCCAGGGCGTGGCCGGCCGGCCCGCGCAGCGGGCGTCGTCCGGGCTCGGCGCGCAGCGCTGCCCGTCCGGCGAGGGCTGCCGCCCGCTCGCTGGGGCTGCTGCGCCGTCATCCCGCGGCGGTACGCCCGCGCCCGGATCTGGGGTGGCAGCTGCCCAGTCAGGTGCAGACCCGCCGCACCCCTGAGCCCGGTCCGAGCCGGGGCACTCACGGGTGCAGCCCACGTCGCCGAGCGCGGCCTCCGTGCGCGCCCTCGCGTCCGGCCGCAAGCGCTGCCCGTCGCCGTCACTGTTCGGGCCCTGTTCGCTGCGCGCCGCGCCGCCGGCCTCCTGCGGCGCGCCGCGCCGGCTGCGGCCGCGGCCGCGAACGAGCGCAGCCGTGTCTGACGCCTGTGCGGGCTGCCGCCCGCCGTCGCCGCGCGAGCCCAGCGCGCGCGGGCGGCCGGCGTGAGGGCCAGCGGCCGGCTCGCCGACGCCCGACCGGGCGCCGTCACCCGCCTCCGGTGCCGCCGCAGCGCGCGCCGCTCCCTCGCCCTGCAGCTTCGAGGCGCTCGGGCTGGGCGCGCCGCGCGCCTGCAGGCCGGCCAGCGCGCGCGCCGCGTCCGCCCGGTGGAACGGGATGTGCCAGGGCACAAAGTAGTCGCCGCCCGGCGCGGGCGCGGCGCCGCCCGCCGCGGCGCCGCTGCGGCCCTCGCCGCGCGGCGCGCTGGCGGCGGCCGCTGCGCCCTCCCCGCCGGGGCCCGGCTGTGCGGGGGGCATGGCGCTGCGGCTGCGCGCGCCCGCCGGGGCGCCCTGCGCCGGGTCGGCGGGCGGCGGCCGATGGTCCGCATCCCCTGCTGTCGCCGGGAGGTCCGCGCCCGCCGCGCTCCCGCGCTCGTGCAGGTCGGCGATGCGCGCCCACCTGGCGCGCGCCCGGCTGCCTCAGTCACGGCTGGCACGCTGAGTGCTCAGTCTTCTATCCTCACTGAGCTTCCTTGCAGGCATTGTGCTCCTGCCTGCGCATCCACAGGAGGGCGAGCGCGGGCATGCAGAGCGCGCTTGCCATCGGGCAGACTGCCGGCACCATACGGCCGCCCATGCTGCCAGGCGAGGCGCATCCCAGGCAGTAGGCATGCGACTTTAGCAGACGCGGTGCGACGGCGGGGCCGCGCTGCAAGGGGGGCGAGCGCACTTGGCCAGCTTGCTGGCATCCTCCTGCTCGGACGCCCACACTGTGAGCAGCGCGCGCCCGCCCGGGCGCAGTGCGCGGCCAAGCTCCGCCAGCAGCCTCCGCCGCCGCGCGCGCGACGCCACGTGGTGCAGCACCGCCTGTGCGCGCACGACCCGCGGTCAGGCGGCGTGTCCGGAGCACACGCCGCGCTGCGGCAGCCCGCCTGCTGTGGCCGCAGCCGCCGCGCAGAATGCGCGGCCGCGCGCCTAGCCCGCTGCGCGCCGGGCGCCCTCAGCATGGCCCCGCATGCGCTAAGAGCGCATCGTGCATGCACGCGCCGCGCTCAGATCCAGCCGGCATGCACAGTGCGCCCTGCAACACACAGGCACACTCACCCGCGCCAAGCGTGATGCCTGAGCGGGGCGGGTACCACGCACAGCACGGCGTCGCATGCGCCCGAACGGATGGGGAGCGTCATCGCGTCGGCGACCGCCACGTCCGCGCAGCGGCCGGCGCTTGCGCCGCCGGAGTCGGGCGGCGCGGCCGGGCGCGCTGCCGCCGCTGCCGCCAGGCCGTGCGAGCGGTCGAGGCCCAGCATGGCGATGTCGGGGCGCACGCCAAAGTACTTGCCTGCGCGCGACCAGGAGACTGACGCGGGCGAAGCTGGAGACCCAGCGGACGACTGCGAATGGCCAGTCCACTTCACCACCGCAGCATGGAGGCACCAGACTTGATCTTTGGGTCGTGAGATGAAGGTGGGCACACAGGCGCACCATTGCCGCAGCCCACATCAGCCACCACCGCCCCCTTTGGCAGGCCCGCCAGGAACTCGCGCACCTGCAGCGCACGAGCGCCGCAGGTCACCTGATGACCCTCCAGCATTCGCACATTCTCATGAAAGGAACGGCGTTGTCTCGGGTACCCAGCGAGCGCATGCGAAAGAGTTTGCATGCGCAATGCGTCCTGCGCAGACACTACATAAGAAGCGCGCCTTGGGCCACACGGCAAAGCGTGTGTCGCTGAAGTGCGCAGCAATGGCCTCGTACACCGCGTGCACATGCGCGGCCTCCAGCGCCGCCGCCTCCGCCTCGCCGCGCTCGCCGGGGCTCGCGCGCGGGCCGGCGTCGGCCGCCGCGCGGTCGGCGAACGCGGCTCGGCCAGCGCGCGCGCCCGGCGCGCCGGCGCGAGAGCCGGCAGTAGCACCACGTCCTCGCCCCGTGTCTGCAGCACGGGCCGCCGCGGCGCCAGGTCCGGCGGCCCCGTCCCCAGCAAGCGCTGCGGGTTCGTCGACGGCGCCCGGCGGCGCGCCGACGGGCGCTGCAGAGTGCGGGCACGCGCTCGCGCAGCCCGAGCACGCCCGCGCAGGGGTTGGAGCGGCGGCGACCGCCGGAGCTGCCGCGTACTGGTTGGCGCGCGCCGCCGCGGCCGCGCCGACGCCCGCGCCCGTATCAAGCTCTTCCAGAGCTGACCCTTCGTCGCTCGAGGGGGCGGCGGCGGTGGCGGCGGCGGCGGCGGCGGCGGCGGCGGCGGCGGCGGCGGCGAGCTCCAACGCGCGGCGCGTGGGCGGCATGCCACCGCCCTGGCTGTCGCACGCGTCTGGCCATGCGCACACGCAGGGCCCATCGCGTACCTGGGCCCAGGCGTCAGGAGCGCAGGAACTCAGACCATGCGTCCATGCATGCTCACGTGCGCCTGCAGCGGGGTGAGCATTCCGCGCATGCAGGCCTTGCACACCCAGCTCCGGCAGGCAGGCCGGTTTGTACATGCCAGGCGATGTGCGTTGCAGACGCAAGGGGCGCGCGGCGCGCGGCTCCCAGAAGCTGCCCAGCAACCGGCTGCGACTCATTCGTGCGTTTCTCGCTGTGCGCATGCATGTGGCGTACGACAGGACACTGAGCCTCAGCTCGGTCATCGCCCCAGTGCGCACAGCGGGCGCGCGTGCCTGCCGAAACGTGAGCGACACGCGACGCGCGGCGCGCGGCGCGCGGCTGCCGCCCGGCGCCGGATCGGTCTTGCGGTGCGGGATGTAGTGGTGCCAGGCTAGGCGCGCCTCGCCGCCCAGCACCAGCAGGGAGCGCGGCGGCAGTGCCAGCGCCCGGCGCTCGCCCCTGCGCGCCGGCGCGCTCCAGAGGCTCGCGTCGCGGGGCCGCGCCGGGCCTCGCACGACGCCCAGGCGCGCACGCTAAGCAAGCTCGAGGACACAGCTGTGAGGCAGAGCGGCAGCGTGTGGCGCCTCGCCAGCAGGCTGCGGCGGCAGCGGCAGGCGGTGCCCCCGGGGGGCGGGCAGGCGGGCGAGCGCAGGCGCGCGCCCGCGCCGAAACTCCACCACCGCGGGCCCCGCGAGCGACAGCGACGCCATGATGCAGCCGAACGCGGAGTGCGTGTCGACGTGCGCCGACAGGCCGACGCCGGCCGCGTACTCGTTGATGGTGAGCTGGTCCGCGACGGGCATGCCCGCCGCCGCCAGCACGCGCGCCAGCACGGGCCGCGTGGCTGCAGGGAGCGCCGCCGCGCTCCGCCCCTGGTCGACGGCGCGCGCCGTGTAGTTGAACGCGTAGCCATAGTGCTGCACGCGCCGGCGGGCCAGCAGCTCCCACTCGCCGCTATCAACAGCCGCCAGCAGCGCCTGCACGCTCGCGGAGCTTGGTACGCTCAACTTTTCACTTGTCAAGCAATGTGATGAACCTCCGGCAAGCCTGACGGGCAGGCGACCTGCTCCTCGTCGCACGAGACGAAGTCTTGAACGAGGTGAAGTCCGGCGATGCCGCACTCCGCAGCATCAAGTGCTACCGCTGCCTGCTCAGCGACTCCTGCTCTCTGTTGGTCGTGCGCTGCACAGCTTGCGCTCGCACCCGCTCGAGCCTGGACACCTGGCACGATGCTAGGTGTGGCGCAGCGTGCTTCGCGGGTGCAGCTCTGTTCTATCATGCAGAAACACACCGGGCCGGTTGTGGGCTGGAGCGCCCGAAGCGAACTGGCTGTGTGGGCTGACGCGGCAAGCTATGGGCCAGCTATTTTGGACTGAATTGTTGAGCTAAGAAATGTTGAGACTCAATGTCATCTGCATGAGGCTGTGGCTCCACAAAGCTTTTTAAAAGCTCTTCAGTGAAGCTGTTCTGCATGTGCATGTCAAACATGCACGCATGTCTTTTCACTCAGGGGCAGCCTTGCCCATGTGTCTGCCCTACTAGGAGTCACGAGCCATGTAATGCCAAACCTTGATAGACAACTTGCAATCAGGCCGCGCACGTGCCACAACATGGAATGCTAGACAAGCTCGGCAGGCTGCGGCCTGACCGGCCTATGCAACCGCCAGCTGCGCCATGGCGGCCGCCACGTTGTCCGGCGCGACGGGCGGCTCGACGCCGTGCGAGCGGCACCACTCCAGGAAGCTGAGCTCGTCGGTGGGCAGCAGGCGCGCGGCGGCTGCCGCGCGCGAGGCCGCCGGGAAGGCGGCGAGCGCGGGCAGCATCGCCGCCTGCTCGGCCATGGTGTCGCGGTGCGCCGGCGTCAGGCGCGCCACCAGGTACCGCGCATCGCCGGTGCCCTGCAGTGGGGTGATTTAAGTGCGTGCCGAAAGGTGTTCCGTATAACCTCAGGCAACTTGCGGCCATGCGAGGGGTGCAGCATCAGTGCCTGCTCGGCGACAGCGCCGCGTTGCACCAGCGTCCAGTGCGCAACCAGTGCAGCGCGCGGTTTTTTTTTCTCCAGTGCAGAGACTGGCGGGTTTCAATCCTCATGCCTTCTGCAGATGGGTGACCACCTATGTACGTTATATTTACACGTCCCAGGCGGCACAGACAGGGTGTGGACAGGCGTTCTCCCAGTGGCTGCATGTAGCCACGCGTGAACGCAGGGGCGCCAGCTGGCTGGGCGCACCTCCAGCATGGTGCGGCACTCGGGCACGGGGAAGCGGCCGGCCGCGAGCGCGGCGGCCAGCTGCTGGCAGGCGGCCGCCGCGCGCGCGCGCGGCCACGGCGCGCCCGCGCCCTCTGCCGCATCTGGAAGCGCTGAACCCAGCCATACAAAGATGTGGCTGCCGTGGTCCAGCACCGCCGCCGCGTCTGCCGCGGCAGCGGCCCCATGGTCTCAGCAGCAGACTGCACACATCAGACAGGCGTAGCAGGCAATGGAACGGCGCCGCTGCCGCGCCTGGCGCAGCAGCGATTCCTGGCATTTAGCAGCATGACTCAGGCTCCTACGACGAATGCGCGGGAGGCAGAGATGCCCCGCATATCGCGTACCCCGGCGGCCGCTGCATGAGCGCCGCCTGCTGGCTGAAGCAGAACCAACCATGCAACGCCAGTTCGCCTCCATCAGAATGTGCTAGGAGCGCCAGGCACCACCTGCTCCCCACCACCAACAGCCCCAGGCGCTCCGCGGGCTGCCCGCCGGCCTACGGCGCGCCCGCAGCGCCCCGCGCCGCGCGCGCACCGGGTAGCAGCGCGGTGTCGGCCGGCGCGAGCGCCTGGAAGCGCCCCGCGGCCGCATCCAGCAGGAACAGCGCGGGCAGCAGCATGCGCGCGGCCAGCGGCGGCGGCGCGGCCAGGAACGCGGCGTGCAGCAGCGCGCGCTCGTCCGCGTGCCCGCGCATGCCGCCCAGCATCGGGCCGCGGTGCAGCTGGTACAGCGCCTGCGCCGCTCGGGCCCGCTGCTCAGTGCCAGGCTGAACCCTACCCTAGCCCTGCTGCACACATACCCCACGCCCAGGCAGGCCGCCCAGCGTCGGGGCCCGGTGCAGCTGGCACAGCGCCTCCGCCGCTCAGCCCCTTGCTCAGCCTTCGTCATGCTGAAGCAGGTTGCGCTTGTGCACGCGCGCCCATGCGCGCCATCCGGCACGGCGCCAGTGCGGCAGCGGGCGCGGTGCCTGCTCGCCCAGGCGCCTACTTGCCACACGACGGACAGGCGCGCGAAAGGCGCATGCCACAGCTCGTGGAACATTGCTGCAGCTCCTGCAGGCAAGGTTATGGCACCGCTCCAACAGCTTGGGTGGTGCGCTTGCGCGGTGGCGCCCTCGGGGACCGGCTGCGGGCTGGGTCAGCACAGACCAGCAGCCGTGCTGAGGCCACCAGCCGGGGGGGCATTGCTCATGTCAGCTGCTGCGCTGCGTGCACACCTCGGCAATGGTCTGCAGCTCCGGGGGCAGGCGCCAGCGCTTGCGGCGGCCCAGCCACCCGCGCTCGCACTCCACCTGCTCCCCCGCCGCGGCCGCCATGTGCGCGAGGTGCTGGCCTGCGCCCATGCCACAGCAAGCCTTGTCCATGGCTCCACTGCACAGATGCGCCTGAGCCGCCCAGCACCATCAGCGCCATGTGCGCGGGGGGGAACGCGCTGCCATGTGCGCGAGGGGGAACGCGCTGCCAGAGGGCGCAGGGCGCAGGGCGTCAGACGTGGCGCACGTGCCAACCTTCTGTACCAAGCACACAGGCAGAGCGACAGCGGCGCGGACGGCACGCGGCGCGCCCACCCTGCGCCCCGCCCACCCCACACAGCGCCCTGCCACAAGGCAAGGCCGCACCCAGCGAGCGCAGCAGCGGCGCGCTGGCGGCGCGGTCGCCGGCGGCGCCCGCGCGCTGCGCCTCGCGCACCACGCCCTTGGCCGTCAGCACCGCGGCCGGCACGGGGCGCACGCCGCGCAGGTAGGCGCCCGCGCTGGCGCCCGCGTGCAGCCGCCGCGTCACCACGCGGTGCACCGCCGTGCCGTCGTCGGCCGTGTAGCTCGCGACCGCCTGCAGCACGCGCCTTGCCTTACTTCTTCGCAGGACTCCTGGTATGGACTCCAGCCAAACACAGCCTCGAAGCGGTCATATGCTTGTGCCTGGGTTGCGACGGCAACCCGGTACACGCCAGGCTGGTGCGCTGATAAGCAAGCCCGGCCTGGCACGCTTGTGCTGCTAGGAACATGCCAAGGGCGCATCAGGACATTATGAGGTGCTGCGGCAGCTTGCCTCCAAGCAAGCAGAGGCAAAGCACCGCGGAGGTTGCATCGCCACTGAGCATCAGCTGGCCGCGACACAGCATCATTGATCAGCGCATGCATGCAGGCCAGATGCGGGCAGCATGTGCGAAGGTGCAGCGGAACGCCGCGCCCACCTGCAGGACGGCCCCACTGCTGGCCAGCGGCGCGGCTACCTCAAAGCTGAGCCCGACGCTGAGCCCGCGCTCCACGCTCGCCAGCTGCACCGCGCGCGGGGAGTAGGTCGTGCGCGCCGCGCGCCCCGCGGCCGCCGGCGCGCCCGCGGGCCCGCGGTCCAGGTTTGACACGGGCCCAACGACATGCGTAAGCGCCAGCCCGGGCGAGGCGTAGACATCCAAAATGCCCGCGCCGCCCACGCGCCGCTGCAGCGCGGCCGCCAGGTTGGCGCCGAAGAGCGGCCTGACGCCTGCGGGCCGCCGCCACGATGCGCGTGAAAGACATCGCATTGGGCCAGCATTACTGCGCCTGGTGGGCCCGCCAAGCGCCATGCATTGCAGGGCTGTCGCAGGGGTCCCTGCTGGCAGCCTGGGGGCGCTGCCGTGCGACGCGCGCGGAGGCACCGGGGCCCGCCATGGGCTGCGCGCGGGCGGGCCGCGCACTCTCGTGCAGCATGAGCGCGCCGCCGCTGCGGTGCGCCACGGCGCCCAGCAGCGGCGCGTCCACCGCGGCCGGGCCCACCGCCAGCACGTCCACTGCCGCGCCTGCCGCCTGGCGCGAGGACACACTCACACACAGTGACCACATGGGCCTCACATCCTGCACGGTCATGGCAGGCTTGACCTTCAACGACAATGCTGTAGGCAGACCAAGCAGCACGGCATGCACACAGCAAGGGACGATGCCTGCTCAGCACCCTGACTTGCGCTCGCACAGTGCCCACGGCATCTCTCGCGCAGCACAGCCACAAGAGTTGACAGCAAGGAAGCATGAGCTGCAGACTTGGGGCGCGCCACAGCTGCCGCCGCCATGCGCCCAAAGAAGCGCGCAGCTGCGCGTGCAGCCGCGCCGCCCGCCGGCCCGCTCGCGCTGCCGGCGTCCACGTCGGCCAGCGGCGCCGCCCCGGGTCCCTGCTTGTGACGTGGGTCAGGAAGGCTTCCCGGAGCACACAAGCCCAAGTAACCACAGGGCAAAGAGCGCCACCCTCGCAGACTGTCATGGGAGGTGCGTGGCTGCTTTATGAAGAAGTATACCTTGTCCAATGCGCATTGAGCAGAGCACGTGCAAATGCAGCGTCCTACATGGGTTCTCAACAATCCCGTCTCGACAGGGTGTGAGCAGCAACAAGACCGCCTGCTGCCCACCAGAGTGCGGGAGCCACCTGGGTAGTCGGCCCAGCTGTGATGACCAGCACGCGCACGGGGCCGCTCGAGCCTCCCCACCGGCTCATGCCCTGCGTGGCCGGTCGGCCACCGCTGCCGTCGTCGGCCGCACCGGCCACGTCAGGGGCGAGCAAGAGCGCCGCTTCGATCGCCGCGCCCAGGCAGCGCGGTCGCGCGCGCGAAGGAGCGTCGTCCTCGCACGGCCTGCCATGCCAAGCAGTGCCATCATTGTTCTATCGCGTGTGTCATCGGCTCAGCAGTCCATCCAGCACCCAGGCAAACGCAGCGCCGCCTGCTTGCCGTACACGCAGGCAGTGTTGCTTGATGCCTGCCGCTGATACTCTTTAGAAGACACCAAAGCTGCCTGGTCCCATGCAAGCAACAGAACAGGTTATGGAGAGACCGCTGGCGTGCCGCATCGATCGTATGGCCGCCTCGACCGCGCCGCGGCATGCAGACAGGGGCACGACGTGCGCAGCGCGGCGCGCGCGCAGGCCCGCGGCAGTGGCCTCGCTGGCGGCGCAGTGGCCGGGCGAAACGTGCGCGGCCGCGACGCCCGCGCGCGTCAGGTCGAACGCCGCCACCGCCGCGCCAAACGCCAGCAGGCCCACGCGCACGCGCGCCGGCAGCGCCGCCACCACCTGCAGGCATGGGCAAAAGCTTTACGATAACCATCGCGTTTGCACGGCGGCGCATGGTTGGTGGGTGTGAAGGGACGAGACGTGTGTTGTGTCTCCCCACGCTACACATCGCTGGCACGTTTGGGCTCTGCGAAGCAGCACTTCGGCTGACAGCGGCATGCGCAATAGCCCGCCCTAGCGTGGCAGCCAAGGATGGGCCTGGAGGCAGACAGTGGGACGCGCCTCGAGCAGCGCGGCCTGCAGCGCGCCGAGCTCCGGGCCGTCCAGCGTGGCATCCACGGCCACCAGCACCGCGGGCGCGGGCGGCGCCTCCAAGTCTGTGCCCGACACCGGCTCTATGTACTCCACCGCCTCCTGCACCAGCTCCGGGCAGGCCTGCGGGCGCTGGCGGCGGCTGTCGGACGCCCTCCTGCCCTGGTGCATCAACTAATACACTCGATCATGCTGGAAACGTGGAAGCAGCCACTGCCTCGCTTGCAGCAGCGACGCTCTGCGGCCGAGGCCGCGACCATGCAAAACGCAGCGGAGCATGCGCAGCAGCTCGTGCAAGTCATGCAAGCTAGCGGGCAGCTGCATGATTGCATGGCAACGGCCAACGCAGCCGTGGAGCAGCCGGCCATGGGGGGGGGCGTGCGTGGGCGTCGCCGAGGACGAGGAGGCCCTTGTCGCTGTTGCCGTGGCCGCAGAAGACGCAGGTCCAGGTCCCCATGCGCGGGTCCAGCTGCACGGCAGTGCCGGGTGCCTCAGTGATTTTGAGCGGCAAGTCAGCAGCACCTTCTACGTGCGCTGCCTGGTACGCATGCGCGGAGCGCTGCTGGCCGCCTACTCTCCGCGCTGCACGCATGCATAAGCAACAGCAGCACACGCAAGAACCAGGCTAATCTGTATAATACCCAGGCATAAACAACAACAGCACACGCAAGAACCTGGCTAATCTGTGTAACACCCACTGACAGGCATCATGTACTTACGGGGTGTACAACCACACTCTGTGTGCCTTGTATACCCGGCTGGCCCAATGAGCTTTGTTTTATGAGCAGTGGCGCGGCTCATGCAGGACTGGTTCCTGCAGCCTATGACGCACAGATGCAGGGCACAGAGGTGCGCAAAACTCCTTGACAGGAGCACCTGGCAGGTACTTTTCTCTGACTGCATGCATCCTCAACATCAGGCAGGACACAGCGTGACTGTCCTAGCACAATGCCAGCCAACGACAGAACTGGCTATGAGCGGGCGCCTGAAATGGTGGGCACCTGAGACAGATGTAAGCACCGCCAACAGTGCGAGGGGGAAACGAGTGGTCACGAGTGGCTGCACTGGCTGCACGTAAGACGTGTGTGGCGCGCAGCAGGGCGGCACCTTGCAGTAAAGGTTGACAAAGGCGCCGCACTCGGAGCAGACCAACGGGGCGCGCCCTCGCACCAGCGGCAGCGGGGACAGGCCCTCGCAGCTCGGCACCGGCGTGACCAGCGCCCCGACTGGCACGCCGAAGCGCGCGGCCGACCGCTTTTCGTTCAGCACCTACTGGCGCACTGGCACTCAGCAGACTGTGCCCAACAGCAGCTGCCAGCTTGTCGGAGCCGCTGGCCCTCGCACTTCAGCGTGCTGCAGAGCAAGGCTGCGAGTCCAGGCAAGAGAGAGCCACATTGGCGTGCCGTGGTGGTGGTGAGCGTCATGAATGCCTCGGCCGCGCTGGTGGTCAGGTCGGCCAAGCCGTCCGCTGCTGCCAGGTGCAGCTGCGCGGGGCCGGGTGCTTCGGCTGCATGCTGCGGCGCTGATGGAAGCGTGGACTGGGGCGGGGTGCTTGATGACGCAGAACTAGGTGCAGCAGACGGTTGCTGCACAACCTGGTCGCTGTGGCCTGCCAGCTGGTCAGCCATGCTCCTTGTTATAGTTGCGAGTCTACGTTCTCTACCAAGCACACAGGCAAGCAGCTAGGCCTGCCAACAACTGCTCTGTGAGCAGTGTGCTCCAACCTTCCTGTGCCAGAAAATATATTTCCTGCGCCTAAGAGGCTGCCGCACGTGCCCACAAATGAAAACAGGAAGAAGGAGTATTTATGTCGTTAAAACTCTTCAACAAATAAGGACACAGACACGGCACACCGCAACACCAATCCTCTGAGGTCAGTTCAAGGCCAGGCATGTCCGCTTTCAGCATCACGCACGACGGTGCGCGCACAGCGCACTGATGGTGTGTAAGCTGCTCTATGCTCAGGTCCCTGTGTCCCGTAGCCACTGACGCACCTTCTCGCACCAAGCAGGGAAGCGGCACCCCGTGCGCCTGCAGCCGACGCAGCCCCTGCTCGTTGCTGTGCAGCAGGTCTGCGCGCAGCTGCCGCAGCCTGTTGACGTCTCCGCCTGCCAGCTATTGCACAACAAGAAGGCGCTGGACTTGGGCCTGCCAGTGCGCCTGGCCAACCTGCCGGCGGGCGCCAAGCTCGAGCTGCGCACCGGTGTGCCTTGCTTGCCCCCGTGAATGTCTTTGTGGTATTTTTGCAGCCCGAGGCTTGGCATAAGTGTCTGCTCGTGGAGACATGCTGTGATCTGCATCTTGGTGAGCAACTGTTGCGCTGTGCGCCCAGGTCAAGAGCGGCAGCTGGGCTTCCAGGCGCAGACCGCGACTGGCCCTTCAGCGCCCCAGGCACAGCCTGGCCTCTCGCCGGGAGTGCTTCCCGGCCCGTTGCTGCCAGAGGCGCACGCTGCCGCCGGGAACGGGCTGCACGGAGGCTATGCAGCGCCACAGCCGGACGGGCAGCCCCGGGGGCCGCTCCAGGACGCCCTCCCTGGGTCCATCGGCGTGGCTTCCAGCTCAGCCGCTTCAAAACCAGCGAGTGGCGCAGAGAGCGCCGCTTCACACGGCGGCCCCAGCCGCGCTGGCACAGCGGGGCCAGCCAGTACCAGCGCCCAGCGGGTGCCTGCTGCAGAGCCGCCGGCGGGGACTTCGGGGGCTCGAGAGCGACCTGGCTCCGACGAGCGTGACGGCGGCGCCGCGCCCGACCCGCTCGGCCTGGGGCGCGCGGTGCACGTGTTTGCGCGCGAGGCAGCGGAGGCGGCTGAGGCGGCGGAGCGGTGCGCGCATGCCCCCAGCCTGTGCTGCGAGAGCACTGCTCAGGCGGGTATGAGGCAGCAGCGTGCGGCGCGCAGCGCGGCCGAGGGCCCGCCGCCGGGCGACGACTTCTACGACTTCACCGCCGAGGACTGGGCGGCGGTGGCGGGCGCGCGCGCGCGCGCCGCCGCGGCTGCAGAGGGCGCGGCGCTGCGCACGGCCGCGCTGCGCGAGCGCGACGAGCGCGCCGCCGCGTCCAGGCTCGGCCCCGTGCCCGTGCGCGTGCACCTGCCGGATGGCCTGGTCCTGCAGGCGCGCCCGCGTCCCTCCGGACCTTACGCGTCTGTGCTTCTAGAGGCGCATGTGCATGCGCCAGCTGCCCCAGGCACCCGAGCCGGACGGATCCGGCACACGCCAAGCACCTCTGCTTCTCGCGCTGTTGATTGCAGGATGGGTAAGAGAGGCCAGCGCACATGGTCCCCATGGCGCCTGCAGGCCAGCTTCAGCGCGCTGGAGCCGCTGGGCGCGCTGCGGGAGCTGGTCGGCCGCTGCCTGGCGCCCGGCGCGCAGGGCTGGTGCCTCTACACCACGCCGCCCAAGCAGGTCGCCTGCCCCCTGCTGTCCTTTCCATCAATCATGAACGCTCTCTTGCGCTGTGTTAGGGTCGGGGTTGCATGGTGTTCTCAAGCAGCCTGCTCGCTGGCGAATGAATATGCAGGTGTGTCCTGGCATGCAGTCAGCTGTGGCCGCCGCAGGTCCTGAAGGACTGGGGCGCCAGCCTGTATAGCGCGCGCCTGGCGCCGGCGGCGGTGGTGCACCTGGGCCTGGGCGCGCCGGCGCCTGCGCCGCTGCTGCGGCCGGAGGTGGCCGCGCTGCAGGGGCCGCCGCCGCCCGCGCGCGGCCTTGCGCGCCGGCCGGCCGACGCGCCCGCGGAGCCGGTGCGGCGCCGTGCGCCAGGCTGTGCTGTCAGCGTGCCATGCAGTAAGAAGTGTCCCTGGCAATGGCTATGTTTGGCAGATGAGGATGGAGCGTACGGCGGTGATTGCGGCGCGGCAGGCCCGCAGCGAGCGGACCGTGGCCGGCGACAGCTTCCAGAGCTCTGCCGCGGGCCGCAGCGGCGCAGGAAGGCCCGGCGGAGCGCCCAAGTGGCTCAGGCTGGGCAAGTAGGGGCTGTGTATGGGCGCGGGTAGCCATGACGCCATCAGCAGGGGCGCTTGTAAGCATGTCTGACACTGTGGGCAGAGATGTGTGGCTGCCTCCGAGCTCCTGTATCAGGCGTGGGGTCCGGCAAGTACTGCGCATCATTCAGGTGGGAGGAACACTGTGTGGGGCGCGCAAGTGCGTTTGCTAGCACCACGCAGAAGCAGCTACTCCAGTCTCTGCATTTGCTTGCGCCTTTACAAGAGGTGTCGATGTGACTGAGCCTCACAAGGCGAGAGCCTGTTTCGAAAGACCACGAGGGGAACAGCCATGCGCACTTCAAGCTACCGCCGGCACGCTCTTGGGTTGCCCCGGCTGCTCGGCGCTCCAGCCCCGGAATGCCTCCCGCAGGCTGCCGCCGCCCGCGAGGATAGAGGGGTGCGGGCCCTCGTAGCGCCCCTCTGCGGCTGCGCCATTGGCAGCGGCCAGCGCGGCGGCCATCGCCCGCGCCTGCTCCCGCACCGCGGGCGACCCACGGTCCGCCTTCCACAGCTCCAGCACGCTCGCCTAGGAAGCAACCGCGCACTCGCTTGTGCCGCCAACCCAAGCGGCTGTGTTCAACTGAGGTACATCTCTGGCATGTACACATGCAGTCTCATCCAGAGCATGCGCGCCCCGTCCGCCAGGACTGCTGCTGCACTGCGCCAGTGTTGGCCCGCTGCGCTCCTGTTTCAGGGCGAGGGCGTCAGCCAGGCAGGTCGCCGACCAGGCCTGCAGGGGGTGAGCCAGCACCTGCAGCGCCCGGCCAAAGCTGAAGGACAGCCGCCAGGGCACGCCGCCGGACGCCGCGGCCTCCCGGGTCAGCGCGTCCAGGTTCAGCGTGGCCTCCTCCTCGGAGAGCCCGCCGCTCAGGAACATGATGCCCGGTACAGCGGGGGGCACGCTCCTGCGGCCCCGCGCCGGCGCCGGCTCATGCCCACAGGCAGGTAACCAGCATCATGACAGTTGTGAGCAGAGTCCGGGCCACTGCCCCTCACCAGCACGCAGTATGCAGGGCGTGGGCCGCCCGCATGCATCCGCCCGCTTAGCAGCTTCAGAGCACGGCGGCGACCACCCTTGACCTGCCACACGGCGCCTGGGCCAACAAGCAGCAAGGCAGCCCACGCGGCCTGGACGCGCGCGCAAGCGATCACGTGCCAGCCGGACTTGTGCCGCGCATCTGTCTGCCGCGGGGCACTGCGTCATGTGGCGGACGCCTCCTCGCGTGCGAGGCGCTGCTCACTGGGCGCGGAGGGGCGCACACGCGCGCGGCGCAGGCCGCATCAGCGCAGCGCACGCCTGCACACGTACCTCTCGCCGCGCCCTGCAGCGCCGCCACAGCCCCTGCCGCCAGGGGGACGAAAGGGCGCTCGCACCTGCGCACGGCCTGCAGCGTCGCGCGCGCGACCGCCGCGGGCGCCACGGCAGGCCCGGCGCAGTCCGCGCCCGGCAGCACCATCATCGGCTTGATCAGCACCGCCTCCAGCGAGACCGGCTGCCGCCACAGCGCCGCCACGGTCGCCTGCAGCGCGCGCTCCGCGGCGGCGCCGCTGCGCGCGATGCCGTGTGCGCCGTCGATCAGCACCTCCGGCTCGACCACCGGCACCAGCCCGCACGCCTGGCTCATGGCCGCATACTCCGCCAGCTGCGCCGCGTTGCGCTGCACGGCCGCCTCGGACGGCGTGCGCTCGCCGACGCGCAGCGCGGCGCGCCACTTGGCGAAGCGCGCCCCGGCCGCCACGTACTGCGTGCAGCGGTCCGCCAGGTCGGCCAGGCCCCTGGTCTCGGTCTCGCCGTCCAGGTCGCCGTATGGCGCCAGGCCCTGCGCCCCGTGCAGCCAGCGGTCAGGCTGCCGGTGAGCAGGCGCTGTGACAGCCAGCGAGCTAGGCGTCTCAGCAGAACCGCAGGGCAAGGGCGAGGGGACACACCTCGTCCACCTTCACCCCCGGCAGCACGCCCTGCCGGGCCAGGCACTCGACGAAGGGCGTGCCGTCCGCGGCCCGCTGGTGCAGCGTCTCCTGCCCGTTCCTTTACGTTGGCAACCAGTTGCGCGGGCAGCATGCATTGGTGGGTGTTGCAAGTCATCACGTGCCGCACGCCTTGAACAGGATGGCGCCGCTGATGCTCCCCCCGATGTCTGCCGTGCAGAACAGCTCGCGGTACTGCCGCCTATTCTCCTGCAGCTCTCTTGAACACACTTGGTGTCAAAATGACACATATAGCGCAGCTAGCGCGAACCCCGCGCAACGCAAGCTCGCGCCTCGGTGTTGTCTATGCCCGCCTTGGCAAGCCGCTTGCCAATGGTGCCCGTGCTCTCATCCGCGGCCAGCAAGCCTTTGCCTCGTGCCGTCAGGCGTTGTGCTGTTTCGCACAGAGACGCGTTTGTGAGCTGCGACATCACTTGACTGGCTGGGCGGTGCGCAGACTGCGCATCACAGCCGTGCGCACTCCGATGCTCAGTATATCACCGAGCTGTCTTGATGCCGTTCAAGCTTGACCGACCTGCATGACTCCAGACCTCAATAGTTCGAGTGCTCAGGCCAGGACAGCTCCGCAGCGCCTCCCAGGTCAGGCGAGCTGCTCGACCTGGACGATGCAGCGCGTCACCAGCAGCGGCAGGGCGCTGGCGACCACGCGTCAGCGGCCGCGCCCTCACCCCACCGCCCTGTCCTGCTGCTCCTCAAGGGCCACCCGGGCAGCGGGAAGAGCGCCGTCGGCGCGCAGATAGCGCGGTTGTGTCGCTGGCCGCTCGTTGACAAGGACGACTTGCGCGACGCACTCGCGCTGTCGCCGGTCGCGGCCTGGGCGGCAGCGGCTGACGACGGAGCCTCAGTGCTGAACGACGCGGCCTACAGCGTACTGTTCCGCCAGGTCGGCAGGCAGCTGCAGTGTGGCCTGAGCGTCGTGGTGGACTGCCCCCTGGCGCGTCTCTCCCTGTATGAGACCGCGGCGTCCCTTGCCGCACAGGTTGGCGGCCCAGCCTGTGCGCCGGCCGCCAGCAGGCGCACGGCCTGCCTGTGCTGACAGCCGGTGACAGGGCTGCCCGCCTGGCGCGTAGTTTGGCGCGGCCGTGGCCGTCGTGGAGTGCAAGCCCGCCGACGCCGCCGCCTGGCGCCAGCGCCTGGAGGCGCGGGGCGCTCGCCTCGCCGCCGCCGGCCTGGGCCACAAGCCCGCGACCTGGGCAGACCTGCAGGCGCTGATCGCCCGGTCTGCACCCCCGCAAAGCATGCCTTCCCCACACGTTCACGTGTGTCTGATAGCGCAGGCTGGGCAGTTGCAAACTGGGTGTCGCTGGCAGGTACCAGGGCTGCGACGCCTGGCCCGACAGCGCGGCCGGCCTGGAGCACCACCTCGTCCTGGACACCACGTCAGCCTCGGCCGGCGCTCTGGCAGAGGGCGCCGTCCGCTGGCTGGTCGGCCGCGGGCTGTGCGCGGCGCCTTTGTCATGATGATAGTTGCAGACGTTGTCACAGAGTGCGCGGAGGCACACCATGCTGTTTTTACGCTGAGCTCAGCACCCGCCGCCCCGGTCCCTGTCCATCAGGCCTGCTGCGTCAGGACAGCGCAGCGCGCAACGAGTGTCAAGTCCCTTGCGTACTATCCACGACTTCCAGACCGTCCTCCGTCTCGCGCACGGGCGGCCAGTAAATGGGCGCCAGCCTCGTGTCATAGCCCCGAAGGCAGAAGCCTGTGTGCAGGCCCAGCTCCAGCAGCGTGGCGGAATCGTGGCGCGCGGTGAGCTCGCGGCCGTGCCAGAACAGCTGCTGGCTGGCCACCGGCATCCCCAGCTTGGCTGCCACGGCCGCCTTGATGTCTGCGACTGTCTGTTCGTACTGCAGCCTGCGCAAGGCAGAGCCACCTCAAGCAGGGCGCCCACTGTCAGGTGGCTGCACAGCGAGCACGCAGCGTCCATACAGGTACCGCCGTGCCTGACGTCGCAGCAAGCAGCCGGCTGGGCGCCGACCTCGCCCTTGTGCAGTGTCACAAAGATCTGGTTGCCCAGCTTGTGGTCGCCGTATGCGGCTGCGCGGACACAAAGAGACTCAGCAGGCATAACTGGAGGTTTGCGGGTAGCGAATGCGCTGATAGTGAGGGCGCTACCCATGTGCGCGGGGGCGTCAGCAGATGCAGAGGCTCTGCACGCAAGTCTGGGCGTTCTGGTGTAACTTTGCTGGCTGCCACCCTAATCAGTGACATGTCAACAGCATTGACTCGAGGCAAAGTTTGATTGTCCCTGCGCAAGCAGCAGTCCAGGTATGTGACAATGCTTCTGAAGGCGCTACGCGCAGCTGCTGCGCTTGCGGCCACCTTTCACAGCAGTCCGGCTGCGCATGCAGCTCAGGCAGTTCACAGTGCGGCGCTGCTGCGAGCGGGCAGAGCTTGGACAACTCGGCAGCAGTGGCCTGCTGTGGCACAGGCCTGCACAAGGAGTGCACAAACGGTGAGTCCCACTGTTGCTTGCACAGCAGCACTGTCCGAGTGTGTGTACGTCAACGTGGTAACGGCGTGCGATAGCAGGATGCTGCGCGCCGCGGCTTGAGCGGACTGGCGTGCTGGGGCGCCACGGCCAGCCGCGCAAACCATTTTATAGTGACTGGAGCAGCAGCAGCGCGGAGTGCCGCGCTGCAGGGCGTCAGGTGTGCCAGCAGCGCGGCTGCGGCCAGCAGATGGCCCACTGTCCGGACTGCACCGGCACGGCTGCGCGCTGCCTGCCCACACGGCTCACGCCAGTATGCGACGGTGTGCTCCCTGCTCTTCCATGCCTGTAGCTGCACCTGCGCAGCTCACATTTTGCCTTGTGTGGTTGCGCTGGTGCTGCCACCCCCGGCCTCTCTCCTGCTGACCGTCACAGGATGCGGGTCACAGGCGCAGGCACCAAGTATGTCCTTGCCACCACACGCGCGCCACGCCGTGGGCTGGTGGCTGCTGGGCAGCGCGGCGGCGGTGTTCATCATGATCGGCATCGGCGGCGTGACGCGCCTGACGCGCTCTGGGCTGTCAATGACAGAGTGGAAGTTCACCGGAGAGCGCTGGCCGAGCTCACAGGCGCGCCGCCCCTGCAGTGCGCCGGCAAGAGCACCTCCTTGCTATGCTGAGTGTGTACAAGCAGACAAGCAGCGTGAGTTTGCAGTTCTGCAAAGCTTTTACGCTGCTACATACCTCCGGCAATGTCGTACTAGCGCACGCTGTGGCGTCAGGAGGACTGGGACATGGAATTTGCGAAGTACCGGGCATCGCCAGAGTACCAGCGCATAAACAGGCGAGGGGCGCTGACGCGTGGTCGCCCGTCTATGCTGCCCCGAGCCCTCTGAGTTGCTGAGGCCGGGCGTGTCAGCTGTGCAGGGGCATGAAGGAGGGCGACTTCAAGTTCATATATGGCATGGAATACCTGCACCGCATGTTTGGCCGCGCGATCGGCGTAGTGTTTATTGCCCCCGCGCTCTACTTCGCCGCCAGGCGCGCTCCGCGACAGAAGCAATTTCATCACTGCAGAGATGGCGAGTCTGCCACTTTGTCTGGTTCCAGCACTTTATATGCAAGCGTTCTAGGCTGAATGACTTAGCGCATGCGCGTGTGCGAGCTGTGTGACGCAGCTCTCCGCCCAGCCAGCTCGTCAGCAAGCACTGTTGCAGTGATGCACGCCGCTCAAGCTACCCTCGATTGGGGTGTCCGTTTAGGTGAGCGCAACGAGGTTGCTCTGCGACCCGAACCCCTCTCACCAGCGTCATCGCAGGGGGTGGCTGCGCGGGCCGACAGCCTGGCGCGTGGGGCTGCTTTTTGCGGCGGGCGGCGCGCAGGGGCTGGTTGGCTGGTGGATGGTCCGCAGCGGGCTCCAGGCGCGCCGCTCCCTCCTCCGCTGCATGTCAGCTCGAACGCATCTTGCTATATCGATCAGGAGCGCCTTTTTGACCCTCAGCTGCCCTGTTAGTCCCCAGCCATGCGCACCACCTGGCCGTCAGCGGGCAGCGTGTGCCCCGCAGGAGCCCAAGCGGGAATGGGACGTGCCGCGCGTGAGCCCGTACCGCCTCGCCGCGCACCTGACCAGCGCGTTTGCCATCTTCGCGGGCCTGCTGTGGACCGCGCTGGACGTGCTGCGGCCCGGCGCCGCGGGCGCCGAGCCGCCCAGCACGGCGGGCGCGTTGCGCGCCGCCGGCGCGCTACGGCGCTGGGCGCTGCCCGTCACCGGGCTGGTGGCGCTCACTGCGTGCTCTGGTGACGCCCGGCCTGGCCCGCTCACAGTGCCTACCCAGTAGACGCCACCCTGCCGACACATTCCGACCGACAAACTTGAACTCAGTCACCCTCTCCGCTGTCAAGAGCAACAGCGTGTGTGCCACTGCGCGCCGACCGCTTAAGACTGGGACGCCCCTCACCCAGAACCAGCATGAAAGCTGGCTCTGCTGGCACACTGCTGTGCGCCATGCATGCCGTCGTCGCCATCTGCATCACAGCATGGCCGTGCGCGTGTGGGCGCGTGCGCGTCCGTTTCTGCCGTACGCCCCCGCGGCCCGCGCAACCGGCAGCCTGCGCTGCCGGCAGGCGCATTTGTGGCGGGCCTGGACGCCGGGCACGCATACAACACATTCCCGACCATGAACGGGCGCTGGGTGCCGGACGAGTACTGGGCGGTGCCGGGCTGGCGCAACGCGTTTGAGAGCACGGCGGCCGTGCAGCTGCACCACCGCGGCCTGGCGCTGTCCACGCTCGGCGCGGTCGCCGGGCTCTGGGCCGCGCACGCGCGCGGCCCGCTGCCGCCGCCCGCGCGCGCATGCCTGACCTACCTGCTGGCCGCGACCTGCGCGCAGGTACGGTCCATCACCCCAAGGATTCCTGATGCATCCTCCTTTAGACCCCTGACGCGCCTAACAATCTCCCGCTGTTTGGCAGCGACTGCATGTCCATGTGCGCCTGCCAGCTTGCCAGGAAACTGGGTCGCTATGGTCCTGTGCCCCAGCAGCTTGTTGCCCGTTTTCTCCTCTGGCGACAGCCCCGACGTAGGTTTGTCCTATGCAGCAGAGTGCGCACATCGTGCAGCAGTCAGACAATAGCAGACCCGGTCAGTTTGATACGACACTAGTTCTGCTGGTATACTCCGGAATATTGCTGCGTGCAGCTACCATGCTCCCTGCTTTGACCTCACTATCCGAGACCTCCACAGCCCTCAGCCCGGTCTGAGGATGCTAAGCGCGCGTTGCGCAGGTGGGTCTGGGCGTTGCGACGCTGCTGGCGTGCGTGCCGCCCTGGCTGGGCTCCCTGCACCAGCTGAACGCGATGAACCTCCTGGCCGCCGCGGTGGTGCTGCTGCACGCGCTGCGCCGCGCACCGCACGCCGCGGGCGCCCGTCGCGCACTGTGGGCGCCAGGCGCGGTCGCGCGGCAGGCTGCGCTGTGACCACGGGCTGTGCTGTAGCCGGCCGGTGCAGGGCAGATGCGTGCCGTGCAGTGCTTTGCCTGTATATACTTTTGTTGCACTTCACACTGCTGCTCGGGCAAACAATGCGCACCAGGCTGCACCACTGGCCATGGCGCCATGCGCCTCTGTTCTATGTAGTCGGATCGGTAGGCGATGCAGAGCTACAGCAGGGTCAGCAGCGGGGTATCATAAAGTGCGAATTTGGTCTGAGCTTGCATGCGCTAGAATGCCCGCTGGGCTGGTGTTATTATACAACGCATGCGCATGTATTGAGCAGGGCTTTGTTGAGCATTTGCACTTCGTCCAAAACAAGAGTGCGGCCGCGTGCAAAGCCCGCGCAGGTTTCTCAGCTTCATCTTGCTCGAAGATATGTCTTGGTGTTGCTAGGCACGACCAATGTCTGTTGCATTCACGCCCGGGTGCAGCGCGTATATAAATAGCAAGAAGCCCTGAACACAGTGCAGCACTGATGCATATGCTTGGCTCCCCAATGCGCTCAGTCAGCAGGGTGCAGAAAGCCGCTGTCTGCACAATCCCACCATGCCCTTTCCCTTTCCAACCAGACGTGCACATGCAGGAACACACCATGTGCGAAATACCGCTGGCAGACAACAGCAATACATAAGACGGCTGACGTAGCAATGCCGAACTGGCTTTCGGCGGCGCTGCACATCGGTGAGCACCTCCCAAACCACCCTCAAGTCCCTGCCACGACTTGCGCTGGAGACCACTCCAGCACAGCAAAGGACAGCGTTCTACTTGTAACGGCCATCCCACCGTTTTTGAGGAACCTGTGCCCAGCATCACAGATGCGCGGAGACAAGCATATGCACAAGCAATTGCACAACTACATGGTCAGACGTACGTAATATTCGTGCCCCCCGTCAGTGGGACGCCGCCTGATGCGTAGAGCCGCGTGCCAACCGCCTGCAGCCCTAGCTCCCAAGCTATTCATACACGACCATGCACCTGCGGAAATTGCACCGCGGCCGTGGCGGGCCCAGCACACAACAAGTGTGCATGCGGTGCGGAAGCTGCGGGACCCGCACATGCAAAACAATTGCTATGGGGGTGGGTCAGGTGGCACTCCTTGCCAAGGCCCCCAAGCATTGATGCCTAAAAAAACCCCGCCCTATGCCATGCGCCCTTGCCCGCCAATGGCCTCCACTTTGTCTGTTGCTGGGCACCCGCTCCCTGCCAATGTCAACGCATGTCCTCACCTCGGCAGGCTCGTACGCCTCGGCCGGCCAGGTCGCGCGCGCGCCCCCCAGAAGCAAGCCCACTTCAAGCAGAGACGGGATGTCCGCTCGGGCAGTCAGCCTGACTCTCTTTGCAGACCTGGCGAGAGACGTTTGTCACGCCTCGGCCGGTTCGTGCGCCTTGGCCGGCCGGTCCTCGGGCGCCTTCCAGATGGAGTTCATTCCGTATGCGGCCAGGACGTCCGCCCAGGCGTCGCCGCCGTCCGCGACCAGGAACAGCCCGGGGTCCTCGCCGGTCGGCATCCTGCCGCGGTACACCCTGCGCGTGCAGGAACGGGCATGAGGAGAGGGGCGCAGCGGCTGCGCAGCTCGCCATAAAGTGCGCTCCCACGCAACACGATGCATAAGTCGCGCGGGCCAGGGAGGCCTGCCATGTGCCGAACGGCGTGGCAATGCACAGGGCCTGGGAAACTCGAGTGAAACCCCGTCTTTCCGTCCCTACGTGAGCTTCTTCCTTTTTTGGCAGCACGTGCTCTCGAAAGGGTCCAAGAGCACATGGAGCTGGTACAATGCTATCGCACTACGTCTGTGAACTTGCCACACATGAGCGCTTGCCCCGCTTGAGCCGGGCAAGGGATTGCGCGCCTGGTCGCCAGCGCCTGGCCGCCGTCTGTGAACACCTCCACCGCCGAGTGGTCCACCAGAATGCGCAGGCCGAGCGCGCCGCCCTCACCCGGCGGCGGCGCCAGCGTGCCGCCCACGCGCCGGTGCGGGGCGTCCCAGTCGAAGCAGCGCGAGTCGGCGTCCAGCGCGGTCGGGTACACCATCTCCAGCGTCCCAGCCTGTCGGTATCAGCAGAGCTTGAGCTTGGCAGGTGCTGGGGCTGTCGGGAGACCGACGCCCCCGCAACTGCCAAGGTTTGCTGACAACAGCCGCTGTGCGCTGCAGCACGAGCTGGGACAGGTCGCACCCCTGCTCCACACCAGAGCAACACCCCCTGGCCACCTCCCTCACGCGCCGCAGGCGCCCGCCACACCGGCCACCACCAGCCACGCGCAGATGACTCCCTCTCGCCCAAGCCCACAGCTTTGTTGACCCAACGCGCCACAAGCAAGGCGAGGCTGCAGCACGACCATCGACTGTGCCTGGCGCATCCAACTGCCTGACGGCCTGACTTGCGCCCAGCCCGGCCGCTCGGCGCTGCCCTCCGTACCTGCCAGTCCACCACGAGCGCGGCGGCCGCGGGCGGCCCGCCGTCGGGCCCCTTGTGCAGCCAGGCGCGCAGGAGCACGCCCGCCCTCCGCGCGCTGCCCCGCCGCAGCGTCACCTCAAAGTCCAGCGACGGCCCGCGCACGCCCGGCACGGGCGTTGCGGCGCCGGCGCCCAGCCGCATGCCGCGCATGTGCACGCCGGGCCCCCGGCGCAATTGCCGCAGCTCCGGCGCAGGCGCTTGGTGCAGCCGCCCGCCTGCGGGCGTGCGCACAGATGCGCGCTCAACACAGGGGCCGAGCTGCTCCAAAGGCGGTCTTTCGGGCCCAGCAGGGCTTCTGTCACAGAGCGGGTTGAGGAGTGCAGCCAAGGTGGATGATTGTGTGTGCAGCTTGGCTGTGCCCTGCTGGCTACAAGGCAGTCACCAGGCCCCAGGCCAAGAGGCTGCCCCTGCACCGAGTCCTCCACGAATGTGGTGTCCGTACCAGCGGCAGACACCCCAGCCAGGCCGGAGGCGCCGGGATGCCAGGCACCGTGCGCAAGTCCGGTGAGCCACACAACCTGATGGCGGACACCACCGGGCGCGCAAGCAGACAGCCGGAGCGCACCCTGGAGCGTGAGCACGCGCGGCAGCGACAGGCAGCCGGCGTAGTCGAAGCCGCAGCTGCTGGCGCTGCCGCGCAGCTCCTGCAGCCACGCCAGCATGAGCACGCGGCCGGCCGCGTCCGTGAACGCGTTGGGCGCGTACAGCACGTCGCCCAGATCCAGGCGCTCGGGGCCTGCGCGGGCGAGGGGCGCAAGTCGGCTGGACAGCCAGCATGGCACCCGCTGCTGAAGCATGCCCACGCACACTCTTGCTTGTGCAGGGGTGTGAGTGAGACGCACGTTGGAAAGCGCAGGCCCGAGGGCTTGGGCATGTCCCAATGGTGACTTTCACACTGCGCCGCGCCTCAGGCCTGACTGAGCAGCCAATGCTTGCCACCAACTAGAGGCTGTATTTCACTTGGCTAACGAAAGAAAGGCGCATGATGTAACACGAGGGTGGCGAACGCGTCACTTTCAAGTCGCCTTGCAGAGGGAGACAGGCAAAGAGGCAGGAGCACACAAGGGGTGATTCAAGTCGCCTCGCACGCATCAGTGTGAAGAAGCTGTGATGATGCGCACCCTGCGCCTCCTCGATGAGGAATTTGTCGCCAGGCGTGAGCTCGCCCAGCCAGACCAGGCACGGGTTGGTCGGCCGGCCAACCGACGTGTGCGGGTACGGCGACACGCACAGCACATGCACTGCCGCGCCGTCCCCGCCCTCCCCGCCCGGGCCCACCGGGCCGTTTGCGTACGCGTCGGCGCCGCCGGCCATGGTGCCGCCATGCGCATGGTCAGCGGCTGGCGTGGCGGCCGCGCGCGCGGCGCCTGCGCTGGTGGACGCCCCTGCGTAGCCATTGCCGGTGACGGGCGGCGCCGGCAGCGGCACCAGGAAAGGGCACTCCCACATGTCGCCGAGGTCCCAGTCGGCGCAGGGCGCGCTGCGGCCTTCGGTGAGCTCGCCCATGTACTCCCAGCCTGGGCCCGCGCCGCCGCTGCGTCAGCTAGGACAGCAGGCGGCCGGACGCGCGTCCAGGCGCGCGCTGCACTGCGTGATCACTCATGTCTGCTGCCCCGTCAGGCTGCGCATTCGGTGGTACCAAGGGCGGCGTTGCCATGCCCTAGCAACGCGCCCGGCATGGGAGCAGGCACCGAGGAATACAAGTTGAGCGCCATGGACCGCAGCTGACACTTGCTGAACATGCGCCACACGTGCCTATCGGCGCATTGTGACTCTGCCACGAGCATGGCCGTCCCTTTGTTCACTGAGCACAGGGCAACGGCAAGGGCTGCGTGTGGGCCTGAGAGCACGGGGGCCTGACGCATGGCATGCGAAGGTCGCGCGGGAGCAGCGGCGGACGCAGCCGCGCGCCTGACGTGAGGGAGGCCGCGTGGTACACGAGCAGCGTCCCGCCGCGGCCCGCCACGCCCGAGCCCAGCAGCAGCTTCCAGGGGCGGCCGGCGCCGCCGCGCGCGAACACGTAGGGGTCCCGGAAGCCCACCAGGTCGCTGCGCGGCGGGGACGGGATGACCGGCGCGTCCAGCTTCTTCCACACCCGCAGGTCCGGGCACGCTGCCGGCCCCGGCACGCGCATCAAGCCAGGCGTAGAGGCCGCGCTGGTACAGGGCGCATCGTGCGTATGTCAACCAAGCAGCCCGCTCTCCTTTCTCATGGGGTGCAGGTAATACGCCCCAAACCATGCGCCTCCTGGGCCTAGTCACTCTGGAGCAGTTGAAGCATCACCAAGTGGCGCGTGGACAACACCAGTTGCACAGAGCAGGCAGCAGCCGTGCAGGTGCCAGGGCGAGGCATCGGTGCACAGACAGGAAAGCGCGACATGATGCAGTACATGCACGGCCCTGCAAAGGCATGTTGTCGACAATGCATGTCCGGTCCTGGGCTCTCAGCGCTGATGTGGGCTTTGGGGATCAGGCAGCCAGGGCAGACAGGGCAGGGCGGCATGCCTGGGTCGCAGACCGCCGCACACTGGCACTCAATGATGTCCAGGCCCAGGTCGTGCGCCGCATGCGGCGGCAGCGTGCCGCAGCCAGGGCTGTTGCGCAGCCTGCGCCCCATGTGCGCACTTGCGTCGCAAAGTGCGCGGAGCATGCAGGCTCAGGGCGTAGCAAGGCACACTTCACATATAATACTGCCGCGACTTTGAGCTACACGCAATATCAGCTATGAGTAAGCAGACCTTGCACTGCTTGCCTGATCCTGCCAAGCTGAGGCTGGCATGCACATGATCTATCTGCATGGCTGCCAGCTATTCTATGGCCTAGCTGTAACGCGTCATAGACAGAGGCTACGCCTGCATGCTACCGCGGCCAGGTCGCATGGACTGCTGTGCGACCATCGTTCGCGTGTGCCACGCTTGTGTTCAGGTGACCAATGTGCTGGGGATACTGCTGTAAGTAGCCAATCCTGGCTGCTCCAAGGAAGCGCTACATGCCAAGCAAGCATGCAGGTGATCTCCATCAGGGCATGAGCCTGATAAGCAGAGGGCAGCTGACAACGCTCTTCGACCTGGGGGCAAAGGCACCTCCATACCCAGGCCCCTTGCTCTAGCACATAAGAAACGCACCGCACGCCGGTGTAAAGCATCACCGGGACGCCCTGCTCATCCACGGCAGTGCAGCCGCTCCAGCAGCCGGCTGCGTCATAGCCCTGTGGCGTCGGCACTATTGCTAGCGGCTCGTGGCGCCAGTGCACCAAGTCCGCGCTGGAGGCGTGGCCCCAGCTCAGCTCCCAGCGCCACTCGGACGAGCCGACCACGTGCTGGTAGAAGCTGGGTCGTGCGCACGTCGCACGTCAGAAAGAGATGTGGTGGTCACACCCGTCCATACTTCTGTGCAGCTGTTCACTCACTATCCACACCAGGCATGTTTCAACTTTGCTGGGCTACAGCAGAAAGGACGTGCGCGTTGCTTTAGAAGCGTGCAGGAAGCTGCTAATACACCTTTTCCGCTTTGTGAGAGGTCTGCCTGCCTCCAGGACCAGGCTGCCGGCACAAATAAGACAGCGCATTACCAGCAAATACAGCAAGCGCACATGTGGTAACGTCCTTTGTAAAAGATGGGGCCGTTGGGGTCGTTGAGCCAGCCATTACGCGGCATGACATGGAACCATGGCTTGTCTGGGTCCAGCTGCCAGGCCCTGCCCAGCGCTTGCCGGGTGCCTTGCGGGATCGTGGCGCAGGTTTGCACAAATTTCAATGCGCCATCCATGACCGCGACCTGCAATCGCCAGATGGCATTGGCGTGACTCAGTGTTTGAACAAACCTCTCATAGCAGCAAGGTTTGTGCATCTGCGCACCTCGCAGCCTGCCCCGCGCACTGTTTCAGCCAGTGGACGGGCTGTGATAAGGCGGGCAGTGTCTCAAGCCTTTCACTGTGGCGCTGCCACTGCGCGCACGAGCCACAATCAGCAGCCCATGATGTATGTAGGCCATTGCATCGCACAGCCTTTGGAAGGAAGGCTCTACGGTTTGCTCGGCGCGAGTCGCCTATCAGATTATTTTCAAAATATCTGTTCATGTGGCATGTTTTTGAAAGTCGACGACAGATAAGCTCGGAATGCACATGAGATCCGCAGTCAGCACATTGGCGTGAAGCTCAAGTTGCTTCTCTCCGGGTCAGCCCACCCACGCTCCTTCCCATGCGGTATGCAAGAGCTAGACCTACACAGCTGTTCGACCCTGCACCTCGTGCCAGCTCAGGCGGACGTCCGCGAACGCGTTCCCGGCGCCCCAGCTGTCCCCAACAGACACTGTGCGGCAGCCCGCGCGCGCGCACAGCCGCAGCGCCGGCGAAAAGCCTGAGTCGTCTGAGATGATTACAACCCACCGCTGTGGCCGGTCTGCTGGCAGCACGGCACCGGCAGCGGCCTCACTCACCACGGACCCTGCCTGGCTGCAAGGCCCCTCTGCCGCCGCGGGCATGGCAGCTCCAGCCGCGCGAGCCACTGCAAGCTCGGCAGCTCCGACCGCGCGGGCAGCTGCGGCTCCCGCTTCGCGGCCCCGCCTCGCAGACCCGACAGGGGGCCTAGACAGGCGCGCGCGCGACGGCAACACCCACCACGCTGCGGCTGGCTGCGGCGCTAAGGGTGGCAGCCAGTCTGCGTGCGCGGTCACCGACGCCGCGCGCGCGTCCGCAGCACCTGTCCCCGTGTCCTCACAGCTCGCCGCCGGCGCGCCACTGTGCTCGCTGCAGCCACCCTGACCGACCTGCAATTTGGCGAGCAAGCGGAGCACGTCCGCGACGAGCGCACGGTCCGCTGCCTGGGGCGCCTGCGGCACAGCTGTGACCTGTGCGCGCGCGCACTCTCGCTCAGCCCGGCGCATGCTCAGGCACGCGCACACTCGCAGGCTTGGGCAAGCGCATGGTCCCGGGTGCGCGGCAGGCAGGTGCACGCTCAGGCACGCGGAGGAGGTGCCGCGCGCCTCCGCCGCACGGCGACGTGCGCGCGCTCCTGGCAACACGGCATCCCAGCTCCAGGTGGGCTGCGCGCCTGGACGCCGCATCGCTGCAGGGTGCGCAGCAGGCTGCAGTCCTTGCGCGGCGCCAGCCCCGCTGCGGCCGCCGCGTCAGCGTAGCGAACCAGCCTGGGCCCGTTGGCAGCAGCCCACTCCCGGTAGCCCGGGCTGGCGCGGCGCTGCCCACGACGCGCCGCATGTCACCTCCGACCGGCCCCCGCTGGTGCCACAGAAGGCGCGCGGTGCGCACCTTGCGCATCTCGCGCTCGTGCTTAACCGTGAAGTGGCGCTGCAGGTCGGCGAGCGTCCGAAAGTTGCACTGCCCGCAGTAGCTGCAGGCCAGGCCCTGAACTGGCGCCTTTGCCCAAAAAAAGGCTGCCACCCGCACAGCGCTGGTCAGCACCCTGGCCCCAGGGCGAACAGTGGTGTGCCTCGAGCGCGTGGGCTGCGCGCTGAGCTGAAAGCGGCACCTGTCCCTCAGACCTCTGCGCCGCGCCCTCTCAGACGCAGGCTCCCAGGCAAGCGTTGCGGCGTTGGCGTACGCGCGGAGCTCCACAGCCTGGCTCAGTGCCGGCAGGTCCCCTCAGGCCGCACAGCAGCACCGAGCCCCTCTCACCCAGAAGTCACCGCCTGGCGGTGCTGCGGCACCTCGCGTAGCTCTGCGCACCGTGCCAAAGTGCGCCACTGCTGCTCGGATTCTGCTGACGAGCTCTGCGGGGCGCAGCTCGTCGCATGGCTTGTTGTCAAGGTCCCAGAATACGTGCACGAGGGCGGCGCTGCTCTGACGGCGCGCGGCCGCTTGCTGCTGGCAACACGCAGTCGGCACTGAGCTGCACACCCGCCAGGCACGAGAGCAGCGAGCACGCGCGCGCGACATGGTGCTGCAGAAGAGCATGGCGCCGCCTGCTGAGTTACAATTGCACCCCACACACTGGCCGTTCCACTACACACTCACTGCCAAGAGCTTACAAACTCAGGTTGACCCACCGCTCCAGGGGCGATGTCCCTTGTGTGTACTAAATGACGCCCACTGCTGCCGCTGGAAGCTCTCAATGCTTTGCACGAGCACGGTCTGAATGAGCAAACCAGACTAACGGAGTGCCGCACTAGTGCTGATCATCACATGCTGCCCTATGATAGTATGCTGCACCGTCCGAGTGTAGCAACGGTGGCATCAAAGCGCGCAAGCAAGAATCTGTCAGAGCGCACTGCGTTGGCATTGGTGACGCAAAGCAGGGCTCGTAACACTGGACAAGCGCTGCCAAGTCTGAGCTGCAAGCATCCACCTCGGATAGCATTAATCTGCGTGTGCACACTAGTGTGCTCAGGCGTTCCGTTACCGCCTGCAGCGAATAAGAGGCAGTTCTGCCGAGGCAAGACGCCATGCACAATCGGAGCGTCAGACCCATTGAGATGTTTTGATCCCTGATGCTCAGCGTCTGTGCATGTTGAAGGCAAGCGTGAGCTAGGAGCCGTCCAGGAACATGGCGCCGCTGCAGAGCAGCAGGTCGGAGGAGGGCGAGGCGAAAGGCATGCGCCCGCACGCCGTGCTCCAGCCGGACAAGGTCGTGGCCTCGCGCAAGGGCGAGGTCCTGATGAAGTACACCATCCTCAAGAGCGATCACTTCCCAGGCAGGCCCGCCCGCCCTGCACGCTGCCTCCTGACCAGAGGTCGCGCGGCATGCCAATGCACCGGCGCCCTATGCCCGCACGCTCGCTCAGCGCCCGCGCGCCGCGCGCAGGCTGCCAGAACAAGAAGCTGCTGCCCCTGCTGGAGGGCGCGCCGAATTTCCGCCAGGCGCGCGCCGCCCGCCCGCTGCCTGCCCGCCCTGGCCTCGCCCCGCTCGCTGCCGCGCCTGGGCCACATGCGCTCGGCGCGCCGCAGGTGCCGGAGCTGCCCGTGTACGGCGTGGCCATCCCGACCGTCTCCGGCCTGCGCCTGGTCCTGGACAAGCTCGGCGCGGAGCAAGGCAGGCCGCCCGGCGCTCAGCGTCAGCATGGCCTGGTCGCTCTGCTTGCGCGGCTGTGCACCTGGCGCCGCGTGCGTGCCTGTCCGGCCTGCGCCCGTGCCTGGAGGAGCCGAGAGTGGAGTGGCGCACGGTCGCTGGCCTGGACCCTGCCGCGCCGGACGCAAGGCTGCCTTGCCGCCCGGCCGTGTGGCTCTGGCTGGCGCGGCACGCAGCCGAGGGGCTGCGCCTGTGTACGCCAGGGATCGCATGGGTCGCGCAGGCCGGCGTAAGGTCATCTGGGCCAACATGCGCGAGGAGCCCGTGCTGTATATCAATGGCAAGCCCTACGTCGTGCGCGAGTCCACGCGCCCGTTCGCCAACCTGGAGTACACCGGCGCGCGCCCGCCCTGGCGGCCCGTATCCGCGCCTGCGGCGTCTGCCACCTTTCGTGACTAGAAATTGACCTGTAAGCACGGAGCCAAGCACGACACTCCATGAGCGCCAAAGGCTTGCCATGCCGGTGCGGCCGCGCCGAGGCGGCGATGGGGCAGACATCGCGACGCCGCGCAGGCATCGACCGCAGCCGCGTGGAGGCCATGGAGGCGCGCCTAAAGGCGGACGTGCTGCGCGAGGCGGGCCAGTACGGCGCGGCCGTCATGGTCGCGCACGAGAACGACGATTTCCAGGTCGTGGAGCAGTGGGAGGCGGTCACCGAGGTCGACGTGCAGACGCCGCTGGAGGCGCGGGCCGGGCCAGGGTAGGGTTAGGCTAGGGTTAGCACCGCATCAGGGCGGCAAGGGGCGGGGCGCGGGCGGCCGGCGCAGACGGAGCCCGCGGGCGCTGCGGCACCTGGGCCTGCCGGGCGCATGACAGGGCTTGCACAGGGACGGGCGTACCGCCATGTTGGCCTTGTCGACGAGGGCCTCTGCTGTGTAAGCGGCCGTGAGCTCCAGCCTGTCCCAATGCCAGGTCCTGGCGGAGCGTGCGTCACGCGCGCGCGCTCCGGCAGGTGTATGCGGAGCTGGCCGAGGACGGCTACGACGTCGAGTACCTGCGCGTGCCGGTCACCGACGAGAAGGCGCCGAAGGAGCGCGACTTTGCGGAGCTGCAGGCGCGGCTGCGGGGTCGCTCGCCGGCTCTGCAAGCGCGCGGGCGCCTGCGCATGCCGGCTCCTGCATGCATGCACACACGCGCCGCTGGGATGGGGGCGTGGACATCAGGAGTTACGCCGCGCGCGCAGGCGCGGCTGGGGGATATCTCGCATGCTCCGCAAGCGCGCGCGCGCTTGCGCAGGCATGCGCACGCGCGCCGCCGAGATGGGGTCATGGGTCACAAGAGAGAGTGGCGCCGCGCGCGCAGGCGCGGCTGGGGGACCCGCCGGAGGGCGCCGCGCTGGTGTTCAACTGCCAGATGGGCCGCGGGCGGACCACCACCGGCATGGTCATCGCGGCACTGCTGCAGCTGCGCCGCCGCATGCCGACCGGCGCCGCCACGCTGCCGGAGCACGCGCTGCGTGCGCGGCCCCGCCCCGCGCCGCACTCGCGGGCGCCATGCGCGCAGCTCGAGCGCTCGAGCGCGCCCCTGCAAGATCCTGACCCTATTTTTTTGCACCTGCTCGCCGCTCTGAGCTCAGGACGCTCGGAGGCCCGCCTGCTGCCAGGCCTCCGCCGCGCCCTGCTCTGAGCCGGGCGCCCCCGTCCGCGCGCGCAGCGGGCCTGCCGGCCTGGTTTGCGGCCAGGTCCGAGCTGGCGAGCCCGCGCGGCGGCGGGCAGCTGGGCGAGGGCGACCTGCGCGCCGGCCGCTACGGCGTCATCCGCAGCCTGCTGGTGCGCGTCGCGCGCGCGGACCCCCTCCGCCGCCTGCGTGCTGGCGTCCCTCTGCTGTATCCCTGAGCTGCAGCACTGTTGAGGGCTGCATGGTGGCGCATGTCCTGGCGAGAGCGCTTGCAGCCAGCTTGCTTTCTATGTAGCCCAGCCGCATCACTCCGGAGTCTGGGACGCCACATTCTAGGGGCCGATACAACTGCCTGGCGCGACGCCTGCGGCTCGGTGGCCTGCCTCGCAGTTTGACAAGTGCAGGGTTGGGGCCAATGCACCCCTGCCACCGCCCGCGCCGCAGCGAACGCTGGAGGGCGGCGGCGCGGCCAAGGCGCTGCTGGACACGGTGCTGGACGCGGCGTCCGCAATGCAGAACCTGCGCGAGGCGATCGCGGGCTACCGCGGCCGCCTCATGCAGGAGAGCGGGGAGGAGAAGCGCAACGCGCTGCTGCAGGCGCGCACCCGCACGTGCGCGCTGCCGGCCCTCCCGCGCACCCCGCGACGAGTCCCGGCGGGCTCCCTCTCCGCACGGCGATGGGCCGCGGCGTCGTCCCCGGGCGTCGGTGCTCGTGCGATCGCGCCGTATGCTTGAAAACAGCCCCCCGAGGGCGCACACCGCCAGCACGCCTCGCCACTCTGCCCGCTCGCGCGCCCCCTGCCTGTTCGCGTTTGCAGTGGTGTCAGGTGCCCGGGCCTGAGCGCGGGCGGGCCGGGCAGGTGTGCCTGGAGTACCTGGAGCGCTACTACGTGCTCATCACGTTCACCGCATTCCTGTTCGACCCGGCCATGGGGCCCGCCGCGCCGCCGCCGGGCAGCTTCGGGCAGTGGGCCGCGCGCCGGCCCGAGCTGCACAGGCATGCGCCCAAAGTCGTGCCACCCCATTCCCTGTCTCGCGAGCTCTGCAGAAAAAGCTGCTGGGCTCGTCTGGGCGGTGTGCCGCGACGTCGCATGCCTTATAAGCTTGCCTGGTACCCTCCTGGTGGCCTTCCCGAACCTGGATGCAACCAGGTGAAGAGCTGGACAAGACGCCCTAGGGTTGAGAGTCCGGGGGTGCCGCCCTGCCGCAGCGTGCTGGAGCGCATGCTGCGGCGCAACCCGCTGGCGGCGCTGGCGCTGCACCGCCCGGCGCGCCCGGACCCGCCTAGCCCCGCGCCGCAGCACGGGCCGCCCGCGGACGTGCTGCCAGGGGGCGCCTCGGACGACGAGGAGGCCCGGGAGACGGCGGAGGCGCGCCCCGCGCTGCCGTGCCCTGCGGGCAGCCGTCCCGCGCGCCGCCTGATCTGCCGCCCCACTCCATGCTCCTGTGTGCGGCCGGGTGCGGTGCCGGCCCGGGCGCACTGTCTGAATCCCTGCTCTCCTGAAGGCAGCGCAGCGCCTTGCTCAGCGTGCCCGGTCCGGGCGCCGGCTCCGCCCGGCCAGCCGCCATCCCGGGCCGCAGGCCATAGGTCAACTGCCGAGCGCGCATGTGCATGCACGGCCCGCACAGCACGCCCCGTTGGGCCAGGCGCGCCGCCCCCCGGGCTGCCCTGCGAGCCGTGCGCGCGGCCCCGGCGCGGCAGGACGCGACCGCGCTGCTGATCGCCAACCGCAGCGGCGGCGTGCTGGGCGCGCACACGCTGCTGAAGGAGGACCACTTCCCGGGCTGCCAGTCGGCCAAGCTGGCGCTGACCGTGCCCGGCGCCCCCAACTTCCGCGGCGTGCCCGGCCAGCGCGTGTTCGGCGCCGCGCTGCCGACGCTGGAGGGCATCTGCGGCGTGCTCACCTGCGCCGGCTGCGCGCCGGGCGGCGCGGGCGCGCACGGCGAGCAGGCGCGCCGCGCCCCGCCGCGCGGCCGTGCCTGGAGAGCGGGGGCGGGCGTGCGCGCGTGCGCCGGCTGTGCGAGTGGCCTGACGAGGGGGCCTCTGACGTGCCGCTTGCTGGGCAGTGCGCATGCACCGTCTGGCTGCGCTGCAGTCGTTCGGGGCGTGCCAGCGGCACGCAGGCTCATGCAGCAGCGCCGGGCGCTCTCCTGACCTTTGCTGACTCTCGGTGGCTTGCCGACGCGTGTCCCCTCGAGGTGCATGTAGGTGTGACGCAGGATATCACAACAACAGAGGACTCTGCTGATGTCATCATGCATCGTGATTTGCGATGTTTTTTTGGCCAGCGGGGCGCACAGCAATCGGTGGCCTGGCACCACGCACCGGTGGCATCAGGGTGCATTCACGACTGCAGGTCCGCGCGCGGTGGATCAACATGCGCGAGGAGCTCACGGTCTATGTCAACGGCAAGCCCTACGTGCTGCGCGAGGACGAGCGGCCCTTCAAGAACATGCAGGTGCGGGCCGCTCCGGCTCCCAGCTGTGCGCCTGCAGCCCTGTAGCGCGCCGCGCGGGCTGGCGCACGGCGCAGGGCGCCGGCGAGCGCTGGATGGGCATGGGCCTCGCAGCGAGGCGGCGGGCGCGGCTCGGGGCCGTATTGGCCGGCCGGCAGCAGCGGACCGCGCGCCGGGCATACCGTGCGTGCCCACGCGCGCCGGCCGTGCCGCGCGCGCGCAGGAGTACAGCGGCATCGAGGCCAGCCGCCTGGAGCAGATGGAGGCGCGGCTCAAGGCGGACGTGCTGCGCGAGGCCGCCGCGGCCGGCGGCCGGCTGCTCGTCGCGCGCGAGCAGCCGCACAAGGGCGACCCCGACGGCGGCTCCGAGGTCATCGACGTCTACGAGCCCATCGCGCGTGCGCCGCCGCGCCGCCGCCCCGGCGCAGTGTCGTCCGCTCCTCTGTCCTGCGGCTGGTACCCTGCGGACTCCCCGCTTCAGGTTTCAGTCCAACTATCCCCCCCTTGCTCTGCTCACGCATCAGTCCAGCTCTTCCTTAAGAGCGGCGTGCCTGTGGACCGTTGGTGCTCTGGCCCGCTCAGCCCGCCTGCCTACCGTGATGCGCGGCAGCCGACGGAGCCGCCACGCGCGGCGCGCAGGGCCGGAGTCGGTGCGGACGCCGAGCGAGGTGTACCAGGCGCTCACGGAGGCCGGCTGGCGCGTGGACTACCTGCGCCTGCCCCAGGTTGCCCGCCCGCGCCCACAGTCGCATGACGGGGATGCAACAGGGTGCTGTGGCCTCCGCCTGCAGCCGCCCCAGCCTCCCCCCAGGCGCTGGAGGGCGGCGCCTTTGGGCACAGCCTGCGCGGTGCCCTCTAAGCAGCTGGGGCGCATGCGGGCCGGCCTGGAGCCCGCACTGAGCCCCGGCGCAGCCTGGGCGGCGGAGGTTCTGCTGGGCCCTGGAGGAGGTGCTCGCAAGCGCGCCGCACCCGCCCAGGGCGCGCCGCACCCGCCCGCCGCGCGCCAAACGGGGGCCGGCTGCCGTGCGGCAGACGGACGGCGTGGCGCCGCGCGAGGCCGCGGTCGACGCGGTGTTCCAGGTCGTGCGCGCGGCGGCGCCGGCCGACCCCATCATCTTCAACTGCCAGATGGGCGCGGGCCGCACGACCACCGGCATGGTCATCGCCTGCCTCACGCGCACGTTCACGACCGGCGCGCCGCCCGGCCTCATGCGCGCTTTCATGACCGGCGCGGCGTCCTGCCTGGCGCGCACGGGCGGCCGGCCTGCGCGTGCGCGCGCGTCCGGCGGCGCCGGCGGGCGGCGCGCCCGGCCGCCAGCCGGCTGCCCTCAGCGCAAGGAGGGGTTGCCGTGGGGCCCCGTGCTCGCCCGGCGCCGAGCAGCCACGCTCCGCTCGCCACGGCCGAATTGGCACAGCCCGCTCACAGGCGTCATGCAGCGACGGCTGCTGTTCGCAGGGGCTGCGAGACTGCGCGTGGCCTGGCGGGACACGGCCTTGCGTTTAACCATGTACAGTGGCGCGCTGTGCCCCGGTGCATGCGCAAAGGCGCAGGTCGGCGCCCGCGGCGGCGCCCGGCGCCGAGGCCGCGCACGCGCGCGCCGCAGGCACCGGCCGCGTGGAGCCGGAGGCCAGCCTGGCGGACGAGCTGGCGGGGCTGTCGCCGCGCAGCGCCGCGTCCGACGACGTGCCCGGCCGATCGCCGCGCCGGTATGCTGATGAGGATGACGATGAGGTGCTCGCCGGCGCGGGCAGCGGCCTGCGCGCGGGCGACCTGAGCGACCGCCGCCGCAGCGGCGCGGGCGGCGCCGCGCGGCCGAGCAACGGCGCGGCCGCCGGCAGCGGGGCCAGCACGCCCAACACCGCGCGCGCCGGCGGCGGTAGCGGCGACGGCGCGACGCCTTTCGACGCGTCCCTGGTGCGCGCCTCTGAAGCGGCCCCGACTTGCTCCGAGCCCCTGACCACTTGGGCGTTGCGCACAAGCCTACGCTCGACCCTGCAATCTTGGTGCAGGTTTACGGCCAGAGGCTCTGGTTCAGGGCATGCATGTGCGCTTGGTTCCATCGTAAAGGTGGGAGCTGTTCGCTCCGCCAGCATGGCAGCTACCAATCGCATCACACGGTAGTGTTCAAGCCCTGACGGCGAGCGGGGGCCGCGGGCGCAGGCGCGCCGTGAGGCGGACGGCGAGGGCGACGCGCTGGAGGCGGCCGCGCTGCGCGAGGGCGAGTACGTGGGCGTGCGCCGCTTCACGCGCACGCTGGAGCGCGGTGGCGACGCCAAGGCGTGCGCCGCCCCGCGTCTCCGCCGCCTGAAAGTTTTGGGACAGAACGTTGGCTGTGACGCCTGGCTAGTCAGGGCAGAGCGGCGCCGCGGCACGATGTATGCGCTGGTGGCCTCGTCGTTGGCAGGCATGCTGGCCGAAGAGCGTGCGCGTCACACGCAGCTTCGCGCCCCAGCCAGCGAGGCGAGCTGACAAGGCGGCCTGTGCGCAAGCCAGCTGGGCGGCCGTCCTGCAAGCCAGCTGACTTGCCAGGCAGGCCGCGCCGGACGCCGCCCATGCCGTCCATCCCACGCCGCGCTCGCCTGCCCGGGCACAGGGCGGCACGCGGTCGGGCCCGGCCGCGGGCCAGGCGGCAGGCCGAGCGCGGGGCGCGCGCGCAGGCGGTGGAGCAGCTGACCATAGACCTTGGTGCCACGCGGCGCAGGCGGTGGTGGACGCGCTGGTGGACCGCTGCGGCGCGCTGCTGAACCTGCGCACCGAGATCCTGCTCTACCGGCGGCCGCGGCGCTCCTTCCGCTTCTACAGGCGCGCGCGGCCCGGCTGGCCGCGCCGGGTCGTCTCCCTGGCCACCACTCCGTGACGCCGACCTGGGCCGTGCCTGCTGTGCGCGTGGCGTTTGACACTTCTGCCATGTTGACGTGCCGCAGACCTTGAAAGCTGTGCACACTGCGGTACTGCTCCCAGGCTGGCAGGCCGCGACGCCTGATCAAGAGGCGCAGTGGCACAGCGCCCCTGCTTGGCTGCTACGCCTTGCCAGGCATGTGTTGCCGTCTGCATGTGCATTGCCTTGGTTGGATGCGAGAGCGCTCGGTGTCCCCGTGGCGCGCCTGCCGCGCCGACAGCGACGCCCCGCGCCGCGCAGGCCGGAGATCAACGTGCGGCACACCGCGTTCAAGCGCGGCACCGCGTACCTGGAGCGCTACTGCATGCTGATCGTCTTCGCGGCGTACCTGGAGCGCAACCGGCAGGCCGGCCACGCGCTGTCCTTCCGGCAGTGGGTCGCCTCGCGCCCCGACATCATGTCGGCGCGGCCCCGCGCTCGGCGCGCGCGCCCCTTTGTCCCCCCGGGTCGGCCTGCGCCTGCCACGGCGGCCCCTGACGCCGGCGGCTGCGCGTGCGTGCGGGGCGAGGGGCGTGCCGCCCGGCGCGCGCGCCCGCTGCACACCGCAGCGCCCTGCACGTATTTGCCGCTTGCAGAAGCACCGCTGGCCCACTGCTATGGGTGCTGCTGTCTGGTTGCAGGCGGTGCCGCTGCCTGTCCTGGTCGGCCGACGCACGGTGCTGCTGTGCTGCCTGCACCCCAAAATGAGCACTTAGCACTCCTGGCACATGCTCAACCCCATGGGCACCCTGCTCTCAATTCCCATGCACGGCGCGGATGCCGGTGATGCCCGCGGGCCCCGCGAGGTGGGTAAGCCGCAAGTGGCTGCCTGCGCTCGCGCATGGCGGTGTGCGGCGCCCGACCTGCTCCCGGGCGCGGCAGGCGCGCGAGGCGATCCACCAGAACCCGGCGGGGGCGCTGGCGCCGGTGCCCATGGCGCACCTGCCCCACCTGTGGCTCGCCCTCGACCGCCAGACGAGCCACGAGGTGCGCCCGCCCCGGGCGCCCTGCCGCTGCCAGCTCCTGGGTCGCCCTCGCGCGCACAGGCTCGTGAGCGCGTCCACCCTGCGCGGCAGGGGCGGGATGCGCTCGGGCACGCCGTGTCACCAGGCAGCTCAGCTCGTCCACACGCACTCTTGGGGGGAGTGCACGTGCGCAGCAGGGCCAATGCTTGGGCCAGGCAGGAGCCGCCTGATTAAATTGGAGCCTTCTCACAGAGCCTGGTGTTGGAGGCGCCACAGGAGCCTGACCCAGCTCGGCCGCAGGAGCTAGACCCAGCCCGGCCGCATTAGCCTGGGCCACAGCGCCTGCCCTAAATCTACCCTCTCCTCAATAGGAACCTGACCCGTCCCAGCCGGCAGGTGACGTCGGACGAGCTGCGGCGCGTGCTCGGCAAGCGGCGCGGGTCCACGCTGTCGCGGCGCTCCATCCTGAAGAGCTACCAGCCGCCCACCAACCCGCGCCACAGTGCGTTCCAGGCGCGCGCGCCCCCATGGCCCGACGCCGGCCGCGGCCGCCGGCGTGGGCGCCGGCGCGGCCTGGCGGGTCCTGCCTCGGCAGTGGCTGCGGCGTGCAGGGAGCGCCCGCCGCTCTGCAACCGTCGCCCGTGCGCGGCAGTGCCGCCGTCAGCCCTGCCACCAGGGCTGCAGGCGCCGGCGCTCAGAGCCGGCGGGCGCAGGCGCTGCGGCGGCGCTGCGCGTGTAGCGCCGGCGCCTGCCGGGCGCCGGCGCGGGCGCCGACAGGCGCGCGCGCGCAGGTGGAGGGCGTGTCGGACGTGCGGCAGGCGCGCGGCCTGCCGGTGTACACCGTGGGCTCCTGCTCCGTGCAGGGCCTGCGCAACCTGCTGTCGCACGTGCGCCCACCTCCCTTCCCCGGCCCGCTCGGCGCCCAGGGCTGCAGGCACCTGCAAGCTCGTCCGGCTCGGTGAGCAGTCCGAGTGCCGAGCCCCGCATGGCTTCCAGCATGGCAAGGAGGCTGCTCGGTTGTAATGGGAGCAATTGAGTACGGGGAGCGCGGTCAGCAGCACTCTCACTTGAACAAGAGTGTGTGTCTTACCAGCAACGCGCACACGGCCATGTGTGCTGTGAATTGCTGCGCGCATGCGTCTGGATGTGTAGTGGGCACACCCCGCTGCGCGTGTGGCCGCAGCTAGGCGCGCGGCCGGGCGGCCCGGTGACCGTGGTCGTCAGCGATGTGCGCGAGGAGCTGGTGGGCTACGTCAATGGGCAGCCCTACATGCGGCGCGAGCTGGAGATGCCCTCCGCCGCCCTGCACCACGCGGGCGCGCGGCCCGGCCCGGGCCCCCTGTTGTGCGCCAGGCAACTGCACGGGCCCGGCGTGCGCTGCGTCTCCCGTCGCCCTGCGAGCCAAGCAAAGCCACTTGCGCAATGCTCTGCCGGGAGGGGAGGGTCGCCCACAGCGTATGCCGCGGCCTGCATACCGCACGCGCATATGCGAGGCCGCGGCGCGCGCGCGCGCGCAGGCATCCAGGCGGTGAAGCTGGAGGAGCTGGAGCGGCGCCTGCGCAACGACATCGTGCACGAGGCGCTCGCCTGGGGCGGCCGCGTGCTGCTGCACCGCGAGGTGCCGCGCAGCCAGGCGTTCTCGCCGCTCGCATCGCCGACCGCCGCGGGCGCCGGCGCGGCCACGCCCGGCGCGGCGCGCGGCAACGGCGCCGGCGCCGGCGGCGTTGGCGACAGCGAGCGCGCGTGGTCCGTGGACGATGCGGGGCTGGGGCCCGGGGTCGCCAAGGCCGGCGCCGCGGACAGCGAGGACGTTACGCGGCAGCAGGAGGACGAGTGCGTCGCCGCGTTCTGGGAGCCGACGGGTGCGCCGCGCGCCCTGCGGCTTGCAGCACGGTCGGCTGACGTGTGCACCCGGGCAGCAACGCGGGCTCAGCCCTGCTGCGCCGCGCAGGTAGCGACGTGGGCGACATCGACGCGGGCCTAGCAACGCCGCTGGAGGTGTGGCAGGGCCTGGCGGCCGAGGGCTTCAACGTGGCGTACCGGCGGCTGCCGCTGTCGCGCGAGCGCACGCCCGAGGCGGCTGACCTAGACGTGCTCCATCGCCAGCTGCTCACGCAGCCCGACGGCGCGCGGCCCGAGCAGCCTCGCACCCTACCCTAACCCCGTCCCAGCATGCCTGCCCGGGGCGGGACGCTGACGCTGTCGTCTGTCGCATCCAGTGCGGCCATGCGGCGTGCTGGCGGGCGCCGCTGCTGTGTGCGAGAGGGCATTGCCACAGCCGCGGACCAGTTTTCGCCGCCGAGCGCTCGTGCCGGTACCTGCGGCCTGTGTCTGCAGCAGACGAGGCTCTGTGTCAGCCCGAAGCAGAGCCTGACAGACGGCCGCCGGCCCTCCCGCGGCTGCCTGACGCCAGGGCGCCCGCGACGCGGCAGACGGCACCGCGGCGCACCTGATCCTGTCGCGCACGGCCACCGGCAGCTCCGTGCGCTTCGCGGCCGCATTCGCGTGCGCGTTCCTGGCGCGCGAGGGCGCCGGCCAGGCGCCGCTGGCGACCGCCGCGGTGTCGCCGCACGCGCACCCCGGCGCCAGGGCCGCGCCCGCGGCGCGCTGCCTGTCGGAGGCGCTGGGGCTGTCGCACCGCGGCGGCGGCGGCGCGGCCGGCCCGCCGGCGCCCGCGCCCGCCCTGGCGATGAGCGGCAGCGGTAGCGTGCCGCCGCCCAAGCGGCCGCGCGGCGAGCCCGTCGGTTGCGCGGGCGGCGACCCCGTGCTCACGCCCGTCGTGCAGCTGTGCGTCCCCCGCCGAGCTCCGAATGCGCGGCAGAGGTCCGGCCGGGTGCATACAGTCTAGGATCTTGATGAAGTATGTGTAATTTGAGGGCCGCCGACACGCCACTGCCGCTAGGCGCGCCCCACGCCCGCGCGCGTGCACCCTGGCCGAAACGGCAGGCGCGCTGAGTTCGTGCGTCCCCGCCAGGTCGGCGTCGCTGCTGGGCGAGTACCGCGGCATCATGAACCTGTGCCGCGTGCTGCCGGCCGGCACGGGCGCCAAGCTGCTGGTGGACGAGGCGGTCGACCGCTGCGCGCGCGTGGGCAACCTGCGCGACGACATCCTGCGCTGCAAGCGCGCTGCCGAGGCGGCCGCCGGCCCCGGCGCCGGCGGCCGCCTGGCCGGCCAGGGCTTCAGCGCGGCCGCCGCCGCGCGCCGCCTCGGCCTGCACTACCTGCGCCGCTACTTCTACCTCATCGCGTTCTTCGCGTGCATGGGCGGCGGCGCGCCGCCGCGCAGCTTCGCGCGCTGGATGGCCGAGCGCAGCGAGCTCAAGCACCTGCTGTCCACGCTGTCGTTCGAGCCGGCCATCTGAGGCGCGCCGCCCGCCCGCCGGCTGAGCGTTCGCCCGCCGGCGGGCCCTTCGAAGCCTGCCGCGTCATGGCAGGCCTGGCAGGCCCACGCGCGCGTGCGCGCTGCGCGGCCGCGGGGGCGGCGTCCGAGTGAGCATCTGCTGCCCGTTAAAGTTGTCGAGCCTGACCACCCGCGGCCCATGTATGTCGTGTCATGCTCCATGTGGTGCGTGGCTGGGGGCGAGCGGTGCATGGCTGGGGGCGAGCATGCATGCCGCTGTGAGGTGGAGGGCCTGCTGCCCACGCTTGCACCCCTCAGGCCCCTCGCCCCGCCCGGGGTCCGCGCCAGCAACCCAGCTAGCACTCCTGGTTGCGGTACATCCGTCGATGCTAGAATGCGCTCAAGTTTAGGGGCCGGGAGCGGCGGGCGCCAGGCGCCTGCCCCCGGTGGCCCCGCCGGTGCACCGACCGGCTGAGGGCAGCGCACTTGGGGAGCGCCTGCTCAGGTGCAGGCATGAGTCTACGGCGCAATGCCTCCGTAACCCACTTACCCGTGTCCTGACATACGCCCATGTTCCCTGGTGGCCTCCTTTTTGCAGAGGCAATTTTATATATAAATGCAGGGTACCCCTGTGTTCTGGTCAGCTCGCACTGTCCGCATGGTGAGTTGAGGCATGTCGCGCGTGTCTCTTGTGTGTACGGCATTTGCAGGTCTCCTGTTCATAGAGAACTGATCGAACTAGGCCTTGAATTTTGGACTGAGGCCCCAGGCCACTTCTGCCATGGTGCGTATGCCCTCTGTCCTGCTGACATGTGCTGATTAATATCACGCAAGGTTCTCAGTGTTGACATGCTTGAACGGTGCAGGTTCTTAGACGAACATTTGAGAGACGTTTAAGAAGAGTGGCAGGCCATGGATGCCCATGCAGCCGTATGTGCACATGAGGCGACGCCTGCATGCCATACCAAACGCAAGCAACATAAACTGCAACATGACAAACAGGTGTCCCTTGCTGCCTGCCTACAAGGTCCAAAAGTGCAGTAGGCTACACACCAGGGACATCGCAGGGAAGCCTGCCTATCAATGTTTGGTTCAATGACCACTACTCAGCCGTTTAGCCCGCGTCCTAGCCTGCAAATTTTTTCGAGCCCGACCTAGTAGGACACGAGCTCAACGCGCAACAGCAGGAGTCAGTGCCTGGAAAGCTGCGCACGCCACGCTCAACTGTGCAGCTGATCAAACGTGCATCTGACGCCACGAGGAGCTCGGCACCAACCCATGCGACCCGTGCAAGCGCGCCCGGCTGCTACACGTAGATGTCCTGGTCCGCGCCCGCGCCGTACATGTGCCGCCCCGGGCTGCCTCCGTCGGTGGCCTCCCGCAGGGCCTCCTCCGCCTGCTTCAAGCCGCGCAGCTCCTCGCGCGCCTGCCTGCAGCAGGCCAGCACGGGCTGTCACGACCATGAGCGCAGGCTGCATGCGGGCGCCCTGCCCAACGTGCTCCAGAGGCGATTAAGACCCACTGCGTTTGGCGAAACGCCGGCCTGGCCCCAGTGCAAGCCGGAGCTTGCAGAGCATGGCAGAGCCGCTTACGCGCAGCAGACGCATGCGGTGGCCGCATGGGGCATGCTTGCTGGATATCTGCATTTCACCTGGGGTGCACCCGCCGAGTCTGACTGCGGCCCATGCCCTGTGCACCAGCACCACCAGGACCTCCCCCGAGGCACCAGCAGGATCCGCGGCAAGCACACTCGACGATGGCTCCAGGCCGTGTCTTAACGCCGCTGAGACCACCCCAGCGCAGCCGGCGGGGCCCCCTGGCGTGCGCACCTGCCTCGCATGCCAAGCTGGGCACCAGCACCGTCCCCACGGGCAGCAGGCGGGTGCCCCGGCGGGTCCATATCAGGCTATATGTCAGGGTATGGCGGGGCCGCGCTTGTTGTTCGGCTCCAGGCTGAGCACGTGCTGGTAGTCGCGGCGCGCGCCGGCCAGGTCCAGGCGCCCGCGGCGCGCGGTGCCGCGGCGCAGCAGCGTCTTGGGGTTCAGCTCCAGCGCGAGGGCGCGGTCGCAGTCCGCCTCGGCCTCCTCAAAGCGCAGCACCTGGCCCGGCGGCGCGCGTCACAGCTCCGCGCCAAGGCCAGCGCCCCGCCGACCGCCTGCCTGTGTATTCCTTGGTTTGCGGCTTGCGCTCCGCAGCCTATGGCTGTGACGCCGCCAGGCCCCCTCCAGCACGGCACACCGCACCGGCAGACATTGGATCCCCTGCCGAAAAATGCTGTCACCCTGCAGCCGCAGCGTGCCGCAGAGCAGCACGCTTCACGTGTCAGGCATTCCGCTGCATGCAGCTGCCTACATGCTGCCTGTGCGCACCTTGAGGTAGCACAGCGCGCGGTTGGAGAAGTACACCGCGCAGGCCGGATCGGCGGCCGCAGCGCGCGTGTACGCCTGCGCGCGGCAAGCGCCGCCCAGTTTTGCAGCCAGGCAACAGGTGGGGCGGGGCCGGCACGGGGTGCAAGTGCGTCACGCCCCGTTGCAGAGCAGGCTCCATCGGGCGTTGGTGCTTGAGCACAGACGCACAACTTTGACAATTGCCCACATGCAAGAGGCAAACCCCCAGGAGGACCACGCAGGCCCTTGCCAGAGTTCCAGGCCGCCTCGCACCTCGGCGGCGGCCTCAAAGTCGCCCGTCGCGACGGCCGCGTTGCCCTCCAGCTTTGCGGCCTCCGCCGCCTCGCGCGCGCGCTCGCCCTTGCCCGCCGCCGGCCCCTTGCCTGCGCCGCGTTCGTCGGGCTGCATGACCGTCTGTCGGGCGTCTGGATGTCTGAACGAGGGCGGGCCCGGTCCGCCCCGCCTCCTCACCCAGCACCGACGCAGCCGGGCTCGCCCAAGCAGGCCCGCGCGGTCCGTGCGTCGCCGCGCACATGTCCTGCAGGCCGAGGGGCGCGCCTGGCCTGCCGCCCCGGCCGGCAGGGCCGGCGTGTCCATTTGCATGCGCCGCCGCTCGCCCCGCAGCGCTCCCGGAAGGCCCCGCGACGCCGCCGCCGCCGCCCTCGTCCGCGCCGCGCCGCGCGTCGGCCGCCGCCGCGTCCGCGCCGCCCGCGGCCGCTGCGGCGGCCGCCAACGCGCTGGCAGCCTCAGCCACCAGTGGGCCCAGCCCCTCGGCCACAGCGAGCAGGCGTAGGTCGCTCTTGGCCATGCCAATGAGCGCAATGCCCGCCGGCGGCCGGCCCGGCAGCGGCACGGGGATGCACACCTGCGCGCGCGCGGTCTTGCTCAGAGCAGACGGGCGCGCCGCCTCCCTGCAGGGGCCGCCCGCTGCGCTGAGAAAGTGCGGACACCACTGGCGGCCCCCAGGCTGCGCCGCCGCCAGTGCCGCCACCAGCGTCGCCCCACGGCTCGCTTGTCAATCCTCCGGACAAGGCTCAGAATGCCGCATGCCCCGCCCGGCGCACCTGCGGCACGCCCGCCAGCGCGGCGAGCGCGGACAGCTGCAGCGCGCCGCGCTCCCAGTCCGCGGCGGCGTCCGGCTCGGCGGGTGCGCCGCGGCCGCGCGCGCGCTCCGGCGGCGGGCCCGGCAGCGCGGGCAGCAACAGCACGTTGCCGGAGCGGCAGATGTCGCGCATGCCCGCGGCTGCCTGCGCCATCGCCTCGCGCGCCGCGTCCACCTCCTCGTCCGACACCTGCGCGCGCGCGCGCGCGCGCTCTGCGCTCCCAGCAACGCCCCCCATGCAGATCCCACCGCACCTTGAATCAGCGGATGACCTCAAGTCATTTGCAGGCACAGACGCGGCACACAGAGGGCCACTGGGCGCCCGTCGGTTTTGCCCAGTGCTGAAGCACCCAGGCTGCCGCGGCGGCCTCAGCGCGCGCGCCGCAGCGCTTCAGCAGCCTGAGCGGCCATGGCAGGAGCCGCACGAGGCACGGGAGCAGGAGGGGGCGCGCCTCGGCCGCCTGCTGCAGCTGGCGCAGCACCTCGGGCGACGTGTCCTCGGGCGTCAGCAGGCGGTGCCCGTGCGCCTGCAGGAACGCGGCGGCCGCGGCCGCGGCCGCCGCGCGCCGCAGGCCCTCCAGCACGCCGCCCGCCTCGCCCTCGCCCTGGCGCGCCGGGCGCGGTCACGGCAGGCTGCCGCGCCCAGAGCCGCGCGCGCCGCGCGCCGGCGCCCGCCCTGGCTCCTGCCCGGCACGGCTGACAGGCCGGAACACGCATAGCGCCACCTGGGCGCGCGCTGGAGGCGGCCGGAGCGGGTCGGCGGGCGTGCTTCCCTGGCATCTTGGAGCTGCCAGGGAGCGCGGCGAGGCGGAACAGCCTGCCCGACCAGCACAGGGGGCATGCATGGCGCGGCCGGCTGCCGACGCGCCTGCACGCCCGCCCCCCCCCCTCCCGCCCCCCCCCACCAAAGCCCCCGCATGCCTCCCGAGGTAGGCACGGCCGGGCGGGCGCGCGGAGCAGCCCGCGCCCAGCTGCGCGACCCCGGCATGGGCCAAACCCCACTCAGGCCATGCGCGGGCGCCGCGCGCGCCGCGCCCGCCGCGCGCGCACCAGGAACTCGGCGGCCGCCGGCACGGCCGCCTGCAGGTAGGCCAGCACGCGGCCGCGCGCGACGCCGTCCGGCGCCCAGCGCCGCGCCGCCGCGCGCGCGGCCGCCAGCGCGCGGCGGCCGCCCTCGGCGCCGCCGCCCACCGCAAAGCGCTCAAACACGTCCTCCGCGATCACCAGCTGCACCAGCTCGCCCTTGGCGTGCGTGCCGCCTGCCGCGCAGGCGCGCGGATCGTCTGCTGGGCATGGGCCTCCGCTGGGCATGGGCCGGCTCGATGCGCGCCCGGCGCGTGGCGACGGCGACAGGCTGCTCGTGCGTCGGCCGCGGCTCCGCGACGGTCGGGACCAGGCGAGCTTGGGGGACAGAGCGGCGGCGCCGGCAGAGCACCGCAGGCGAAGAGAGGTGCGCATTGCCTGGCAGCGCCCGTTTTCCACAGCACAGGGCGGATGCAGGGGGACTGCCGCCGCGCCCGCCGCGACCATGGCCGCCGGGCCGGTGACTCAGGCTGGGAGAGCGCACTCTGCAGCCGAGCAGGGCGGGCGCACCGCCGGGCAGGCCGAGCGCGGCGGCGGCGCGGCGCAGCAGCGTGGGGTCGCGCGCGGCGAGCGCGAGCGCATCCAGCGCGCCCGCCACGCCCACCACGCCGCCGGCCGCCGCGCCGGCCGCAGTCGCGCGGAAGCCGTACAGGCCGCACGCCGCCGCGTGCACCTGCACCCGCCCCCGGCGTCCGTGGGTGCAGGCCAGCGGCGCGCGGGGGCGGGAGAACTGAAGCGCCGCCAGGGCACGCTCGCCGTCTGCTGCGGCAGCACGGCGGAGGCGCGCGCACGTGGCGCGAGCATCCGCGGGCGCACCCGCAGGCCGGCCAGGTGGTCAACGCCCAGCGCAAAGTCGGCCAGGCCGGCCGCCACCGCCATGGCCGCGCCCGCGCCCGTGCCGCTCGCGAGCGCGTGCGGCGCGGCCGGGTTGTGCGCGGCGCCCTCGCGCCCCAGCAGCCTGGCGCTCCCGCGCGCACCATCAGGGTGCGGTGCATAGACGGGCCCCGGGCTGCCGGGATGCAAACCCGAGTACGACGGTGCGCAGAGCTGCTCCCGGTGAAAGCTGCAGCGACGCGCGAGCGCACGAGGGGGTCGTCCCGCACGTGCCCCCTCTGCGCCCGCTTGCCCTCCAGCCGATCGCGCAAGGGACGCATGCGTCGCGACCCGCTGGTGCACCTCGACAGTCCCGAAAAGGCGACGCAGCGCTCCCCGCACCTCTAGACCGTCCCGCCGCTCCTGCGCTCGTGCGCGACATGCACGGAGCAGCGGCCGCCATGCACCAGCCCCCCACTCGTACACCGAGCATGTGTTAAGCGCCCCGGGGCTGCAGGCTGGCACGCGCGCGGGCGCGCGCCCCAGGTGCAGCTCCTCTGTCAGCGTGCGCCCGACGGCGCGTGCGCCGGCCGCCACCACGGCGGCCAGCGGGTCTGCGGTGCGCGCCGCCTTGCGCGGCGACTGGTCCGCGCTCGCGTACTGCGCGACCGCGCCGCCGACGTCAAACCTGCGCGCGCGCCGCGCGTTTGAGCGCCGGCGGCTGCATCGCCTGGCGCACTGGCGGCGCCGGTCATGCAGTGGGCCTGCCTGGGCGGCGGGGGTCTGCTGTGTGCGCCACCCGCCGCAACAACCAACCATCTGGGCTTGCGCCGCGCGGTGTCGCCGCCCAAGTTGAACCGTCAGCGTGCACCTCAGCAGCACGTGCTTCCCAGCACCTCCTCTGGGGTCCCACCGTGTGCAGGCAGCGGCCATGGGAAATATGCGGCGGCTGCACAGAAAGCAAGCGTGCGGCTGTCCACACGACGGCACCAGGCATCAGCGGCAGCTCGCACGCCGGTGACAGCACAGCGCACCGCAGGTAAGCGCAAGCGCCGGACAGCTTGCATGCACAGAGATGCAAGCACGCAGCTGCAGCGCCAGCCCGGGGGGCGCACAGGCCGGACAGCACGACAGTCGTGCCGGCCAGCGGCAGCGCGGCCGAATGGTTCGCCCCCGAAGGCGAGGGTGCGGCAGCCCCAGCCGTCAGGCCCCCCGGTACGGACACGGCGGCAACCAGCGCGCCATAGTCCGGCTCCGCCGGCCGCTGCTCACGGCGCCGCCGTCCGCGGACCGCCCGCCACAGCGCAAACACGCCCAGCGCCACAGCAAGCGCAGCGCCGGCTGCAGCCGCGGCGCGCGGTATGCCGCCGCCGGCTGTCCGGGGCGCCTGCTGTTGTTGCGGGGGCGGCGGCGGCGGCGGCGGCGGCGGCGGCGGCGGCAGAGTCAGAGAGTTAGAGTCAGAAACAGCGTCCGCAGGAGAGCCAGCCTCCCCCTCGTCTCCTACCTCGTCATCCACGTCGGTGTCCTGCGGGCAAGCGGAGGGTTGGATGCGGCTCGGGCCGAGCCCGGGCACACGTGGGCGGGGCCGCAAGCGCGCATAAAAAAATGTAGCTAGGCGCAACGCACCTCGTCCTCAAAAGCCGCGCTCAGCACGGACTCCGCCGCGCTGTTGTTGCGTGGCAGCACCAGGTCGCCCTCCGCCTCCTGGCTATGCGCTTTGCCGCCCTCGGCCGCCGCGGCTGCCTCATGCACAGGCGCCTGCTTAACCTGGGCGCGCCGCTTCCGCTGGAATTGCAGCGCGCCAGTAGAAAGGAGGTCCATATCGGGCGCGGGAGTGTGCCGCCTAGCGTGGGGATCGGCACAGCGCGAGCTGCCACTAACAGACACAAGGAGGTGGAGGCTTGCCTCCACCTGAAAGGTCAGGCCGAGCGCCGCGATCGGGACGACAAGGCATGAAGGCCCGCCAGGGTCTCTTGTCCTTGGCACGTGCACAAGCTTGAAATAAGCTGTGTGCACAAGCTTATTTGACAACACCTGCCTACAAGGGCAATGCACCATGGAGGACAGCATAGCACAGCAGTGCCGGAGCCCGTGCGGCAAGTCGCCCAGCTCTTGGTGGCCACCCTCGACACAGACCCGGCTGTTAGGCATGCAGGCGAGCGCGCGCTGCACGAGTGCACCGCCCAGGCGGGATTCGGCCTCGCGCTGGCTCAGGCTGCGCTCTTCAAGGTAACATCCATTTGTCAATGCCTGATGAGACCAGTCTCGACGTGACACGAGCTTGACAGCCGGCGCTTAAGCACACGTGTGGAGCTTTTGCGACGTGTGAGACAGCATGCGAACACCCGTTAGCACATAAGCGTGTGCCCGGCGGCGCAGGAGCTTGCCACTGGGCTGAGGCAAATGGCCGCGGTCCTGCTGAAGCACCACATAAAGAGGCACTGGGCGCCAGAGTCCAAGAGCTTCGAGGAGCCCGTGGTGGGCAGCGACGAGAAAGCGGCCATCCGCGCGGTGCTGCTGCCTGGGCTGATGGACCCGGCCTCAAAGCTGCGCACCGCCATCGGCATGGCAATCGCCGGTATTGCCAAGTGGTGCGCCGCTCCTCTTATAAGTTCTTTGCTCTGACTCCCGTCAGCCTGGCGAAGCGTGGTGTGTGGGCCACTCCCCGCATGCAGCAGTGCGCCCGCAGAGTGCTCCATGCTCCCTGTTGCACCAATGCCAGCGCTATTTTCAAACCAGGGAAGCCGACACGCGTGAGGCAAGGAGGCACAGGGTTCCTTGCGGCTGTCTGGCAGTAGCGCCCGGTGAGCCGAGCGCTGAGGCAGTGCAGGTACCTGCCAGCCCGCAGCGCCTCGCATGTCCAGCTGATGCACGCCTGTTCTGGTTCCTGTATGCATGCGGCCACCACATAGGCTGTATCATCAAGGTCCTGCAATGTGTGGTGCCCTCTCAGCAACCCCAGTACCAAAGGGGCCTGCGCGCTGTGCATGCATGTTGTTGTTTTGCTGATTGTCCAGAGGCGGATGGGTCGCACATTGCACGCGGAAAGTACACACATTAACATGCCCTAGGTAGCGCAGGGGGCAGGCAGCTGCCCCAAACCGGCGTCATGCTTTGGCCGCAGGGACGTGCCGGACGAGTGGCCCGAGCTGCTGGGCGCCCTGGTGGGCGCGATCGCCGGCGCGCGCGACGGCGCGCTGGTCGCCGGCGCGGTGCGCTGCCTGGCGCTGTTCGTGGACGAGCTGGGCGACGAGCAGGTCCACCAGGTGCCGCCTGCCTGCCGCGCTGCCGCGCTCCTGCGATGCCCCATGCGCGCCCCATGCTGAGCTGCCATGCGCGGACCCGACCAGCGGCGGGACATAAGCACGCGTGCCGCGTGCCCGAGTTGCGCACCAGCTGTTGCGGCGGCGTCACTTTCCGTTGCAGTTTGCTGGGTGTCTGATGCCGGTTTCTGGGTGTCTGGGCGCCAAGCACCTGCTTGAGTGGTGCTGTGTCGCAAGATGCCTACCATTCCAGCCCCTTTCCAAGCCATGTCAAGAGCCTGATGTGGGCGACGGTGGGGCGGCCGTGCAGGTGGCGGCCACGCTCCTGCCCGCGCTGCTGCCGGTCGTGGCGCGGCCGGAGGCCGGCGGCGCGCCCGCGCATGCGCCCGGCGTGCGGCGGCGCGCGCTCGCGATCGTGCACTGCGCGGTCGCCATGCTGGCCGACACGCTCGGGGACGACGCGCGCGCCGCCGTGGCGCTCGCGCCGCTGCTCGCGCCCTGGTTCCCGGCGCTGGTGGCCGCGCTGCGCGCGCCCACCGGCGCGCACGTGCGCGCACCCCCGCTCCCCCGCTCGCGCTTTTGCGCCACCCACCCCCGCTCGCGGCCCCGCTCGCGCCCCCGCTCGCGCTCCCGTGCAGCCCGCCGTGCGCCTGCGCCTGCGCCGCCGCGCGCCCAGCGGGAGGCGCCCCGCGCAGGACGTGGGCGACTGGGGCGTGAAGCTGGAGGCGCTGCGGCTGCTGCTGGCGCTGGCGGCCGGCTTCCGGCGCGTGCTGCAGCCGCACCTGCCCGGCGTGCTGGCCGCGGCCTGGGCGCTGCTCGCCTCCTGCTGGCCCGCCTACCAGCGCACCGTCCTGGACGGCGCCGAGGAGCTCGACGAGGCGGTGCGCGCGCGCGGCCGCGCGCGCGCCAGCGGGGTTGCTCTGTGGTCGAGCGGTCATGGCTGCACGGTGTCAACAGTCCAGTACCATCTGTCCCTGGTTTGCGTCTCGGTGACAAACTCAGGCAGCAGAGTCGTTGCTGTGACAGAGACAGCGCTCCTCCTAGGCGGCGGACGGAGCCGCTTGCGCTCCCTGCACCAGCGAGGGAGGCAGGGCTCATTGGCGGGAGGACCCCGCCGTGCGCGCAGGCAAGTCGCGCATGAGAGGGGGCGATTTGGGCGGATGTAAGGTTGGCAGCTAAACTTGCGGCCACATTTGCCGGCAATCATATGGCGTACCTGTTCTACAAGCCGCCGCGCGGCGCAGGCGGACTCGGACGGCGACACCGTGGACCTGGAGACGCTGGTGGCGCAGCTGCTCGAGTTCCTGCTGACCGTCGCGGGCAGCGCGCGCATGGCGCCGTGCCTGGCGCCGAGCGTGCCCGAGCTCATGCGCGCGACGCTGGGCGCGCCGCCCCGCCGGCGCCGCCGCTCCTCGCATGCAGGAGAAGACGAGAGGGTTGCATGCGTGGCATCGTACCACGGACGGGGTGCGCTGACGGGCGGGCAGGCGCGCCCCGGCCGCTGACAAGACGCGCGGCGCGCCGACAGGGTACATGGAGATGACGGCCCGGCAGGCGCGCGAGTGGGCGACGGACGTGAACCAGTACGTCGGCGACGACGAGGAGGTGCTGCTCCCGTGACAGCTGACCGCAGCGAGCGGCCTGCGTCCCTGTGCACCCTGCGCGCCCCTCTGGAGCCGGGCCGCAGCAGACTCTGTACTCGGCAAGAAGAGGGGGCGGGCAGTGCCCGCACGCTCTCACATGTCCAAGGCCCTCCAGGTGTCTGCCGCATGCATGCGCCGCGCTGCGCATCTGCGCTCGGCGCCGCAGCTGCCAGCCACCCGCAGCATCATTCTATCGTCACCCGGCTCCGCAGGCGTCATGCTGGGGTTAGGGTTAGGGTTAAGATAAGGATACCAACCCTACCATCATACCGCACACCCATGCAGGACGCGTTCAGCGCGCGCACGAGCGGCGCGCTGCTGCTGGAAGCGCTGCTGGAGTCCGCGGACGGCGCCGCGGCCTGCCTGCAGGCCGCCGTCGCCGCGTCGTTTGAGCGCGCTGCGGCAGCCAAGGCGCGCAGACACTCGGCCGCACACCGCCTCCGGCACCCTCATGGTGCAATGGAGCGCAGCCTGCGTCTCGGCAGGCCGCTGCCGGCCAAGCGCATCGAGCAGCCTGGCTCGTGCGTGCAGTGGGCAAACGGCGACACCGTGTACATCCGCAAGGCGCAGCTGTGCACTCCCTAGCCTGGAGCTGTGCTGCATGCGGCGGGTGGCGCGGGGTCAGAGGGCCGCACAGGCGCAGGGTTTCTGGTGCCTGTGGCGTGCACATCACACGGGCGCGCGCCGCAGGCGGCGGGCGACGCGGCCTGGTGGCGGCCGCGCGAGGCGGCGCTGCTGGCGGTGGGCGCGTGCGGCGAGCCGCTGCTGGCGCGCGCGGGCGCCGGCTTCGACCTGGCCGGCCTGCTACGCAGCGCGGCGGATGATTTGGGGGCGCGCGGCGCCGGCGCGCCGCCGTTCCTGGCTGGGCGCGCGCTGTGGCTGGCGGCGCGGTGCGCGGGGCCCTGCGCGCGCCGCGCTGGCTCGCGCAGACCGATGCATGCGATGGGGGCTCTGTCCAAGTATATCCTGGGGTGTGAGGGGTGGCCATGAGCTGCGTGGCGCTCGCCTGCCATCGTCGTCCATGCGTGCACTGCCGGGGACGCGGGCGATCGCCTGGCCAGCTGGCGATGCGGCTGGCTCGCCCCGCAGGTGCCCGCTGCACCTTGCCACCTCACTGACACCTGGCCATGAGCTGCTTGGACAGCCTGCATGGGTGGGTGTCGAGGCGGGCAGCGGCGTGCCGCAGGCTGGCGCCGGTGGTGAGGTGCGAGCGCGCGGGCGCATTCCTGGCGGCAGCAGCAGCCGGCGTGGGCGCCGGCAACGCGCCGCCCCTGCAGGTGCGGCCGCTTGACAAGGCCGGGCGCGGGCGCGCGCGCTGTCATGCGCGCCCTCACAAACAGACAGGCCCCTGCAGGCAGCGAGCTCTGTCGCGCAGAGTGCGTGCAGGCAACTGTCATAGCAGCGATCATGGCAAGTTTGCCCCGGCTTGCAGCTTGACGGCGGCTGAACAGCAGCGTGGGGCATGTTCACGGCTCGAACGCAACCTGCGCGCCTGCAGGCAAGCGCCTTCATCCCCCGAACCGCCGCCGGGCGCCAGCCGCGCAGGTCGGCGCATGCCGCGCGCTGGCCGCGCTGTGCCCGAGCGCGCCCGCGGCGGCGCTGCAGGCCGTCCTGCCGCACGTCTACCAGAGTGCGGCCCAGACAGCTCCGGGCCTCCCACCACTGCTGGGGGGCTTCCAAGTTTTGGTGGTCGAGTGCATGTGCCTGCCAACCAGCAGAGCTTGCAAACCCAGGTAGCGCGGTCGATCTGCGTGCTCGGTGGAACCCATTGCACACTCGTGCGACGCGGCAGCTCGCACTTGCCTCACTGAGTGATCACTCAGGAGTGCAACCAGACCCCATCTCGCGTGCCTGCAGCAGGCGTGCGCCATGGACAGCTTGTGCATGAGCTGCAGTGACCGCAAAGGCTGCCTTCAAGGCTGGAAAGTGGCCGCCGCGCCCGCAGGCCTGCTCGCGCTGCTGGGCACGCTCACCGAGGACGCGCTGCACCTGGTGCTGGAGACGCTAGCGTCCGTGGTGCGCGCGGACGCCGGCGCAGCCGCGGCGTGGGCGCAGGCGACGGCTGGCGCGGTGCTGCGCGTCTGGGCGGTGCGTCCTGTTGAGCACGCCTGTGAGCTGCACCAGGGGGAAACAAGGTGCAGCTCACTCTATTTGTGCGGCACTTCGGCAGTGCTCTGGCTTGGTTCTACGGAGTGTGGCTGTGTCGTACAATGGCCAACAACTAATGGTCGTTGGCACACACAGGCCAGGCGGACACGGGGAGCTCCCACCAAAGCTGATGCAGCATGTGCACTCGCCTGACAGGTACCACAGTTATTACGTCAACAGACAGGGTGCTACATGCCTGATCTGGTATGTCTGTGTAACTCGTGAACGACATGAGAGCACCGAAGCAGGTACGATCGGGCAGCGTGCTTGATAACAAGGGGGCATCCTGTCCCGTGCCCTGGGGCCAGGGTGCACCACGCGCTGGACGGCGTGAGGCTGGGCTCTGACACTCCTTGGACCCTGCAGAACACGGCGAACGACCCATTGACAACGATGGACGCAGTCGAGGTGCTGGAGTCGCTGGCGCGGGTGCCGGCCGCGCTGTCGCAGCTGCTGGTGAGCGCGCCTCCAACCTCGCAGTGCCTGCCCCGGGCCGCCGTCGCTGCCTCCGCTTGCCTGTGAACGCCGCATGCGCATGTGCTCTTCTGCTTCACCTGTGCGCAGCTGTCTGTTTGCCAATTTGCGTCTCCCTGTGGTTGGCCCCACCGCACTGCCCTCGGAATCTGGGAGGGTGCCGGCCACATGCTGGGCAGGCCTGCAGGCGCGGGCGCGCGCCCCTGCGCCCCGTCCCTGTCCCCGCATGTGGTCGCCCTCTGTGTACGCCTGCTATGCTGCCACCGCTCTGCCGACCATGGGCGCCCTGCGGCGGGCAGGGCTGTGTGGTGCCGCACCTGGTCACGGTGGTGAGCGCGCCAGAGGCCGCGGGCAGCGCCATGGTGGGCGGCGCGCTGGACCTGGCGGCCGCGCTGCTGCAGCGCGCCAGCGCGGCGCAGGCACGCCCCGCCGCTGGAACTTGAGCGGGGAATCAGAGGGTGCGGGTTGGGTGGGGACTTGGGGTGGGCTCGAGCCAGCCTGCTCGCGCCTTCGTTGGCATGGCCAGCTGGAAGTGGCCAGCTGGAGAGCCCCGCGAGTCGGCAGGGCGCGTCCCTCCCCGCATCGCCCTGCGCGGCGCTGAGCGGCGCCGCGCGGCTGCGGCGCGCAAAGGCGCGAGGGCCTGCGGGGGGCTGCCTGCCTCAGGCCTGGGGTCTGCGCCAACGTGGAGTGCTTCGGCCTCCTCAGCGCCCGGGCAGTGCGGCCCCAAGCGCCAGGCCCGCACGGCGCTTGCTCGTGCTTCCCCTTGCGCGCACCCACTGCCAGACATGCGCGCCCTCAAGGTGACGCGTACCACCGTGCGTGAGTCTCTGGAGGCGCAGGCAGCGGCGCTCGGGGGAGCGATGACGCCTGGCGCCCTGGCGCTGCTGCGCGCCAGCGACGACGCGGCGGTCCTGCAGGGCGCGTCGGAGTACTTCCGGTGCGCATGACCGCCGCCCAGACCGCATGCAAAGCACGCTGCTCGCGCGGCGTTGCAGGCCGCGCCCACGGGGCGCGCCTCACGTGGCTGCGGCATGCGCGTCTCGCTGCGCCCCTGGATGGCAGGATCATGCCGGTGAGTTGAGCAGGGAGTGCGGAGTCCAGAGACAGAGCTGGCGTGCCTCAAAGTCGTAGCCGCACCCACAGCACTGGCCGGCGCACGCGCTGCCAGGCTGCTCATCCGCGCGGGCGGCGTAGCGGCCCTGGCCGGCGCGGGAGCATCAGCGGAGGATACGCTGCGCGGCCTGCTGGCAGCGCTGGCGCGCCTGCTCGCGCCCGGCCTGCCCGACTCCGCGGCCATAGGTGCCGCACCGGTGCGCACCCCGTCCTGATTTTTAAACCTGTCTCACACCGCGCTCAGCCCGCGCGCCCGGCGCGAGCCGGCCCGGCCGCGCCCGCAGGCACGGTGCTCGTGACCTGCTGTGCATGTCATAGCGTGCATGCCCAATCGCTCAGCCTGAAGCATGCGCCTTGTGAGCAGGCCCACGCTGCAGCTCACCGTCTGTATCCATAGGGCACTGTAAGGCCCTGGCCTGCGCGCCAGGTGCTGGGCGCGCTGTTGCGCAAGGCGCCCGACGCGCTGGCGCCCGCGCTGGCGCCGCTGCTGGGCGCCGCGGCCGCGCGGCTGGCGGCCGCCGAGAGCCCGCAGCTGATCGCGGAGCTGCTGGCGCTGCTGGCCGCGCTGGCGCACGCCGACGCGCCCCGCCTGCTCGATTTCCTGGCCGCCGCGCACGCGCCCGGTGCAGACGCGCCCCCGGCCCGGCCGCGCGCCTGCGCGCCCCTGCACTCAGCCGGTCTTACGATGCGGTGCTTGCGCCTGGGTTCCTGGCAGTGCGGGACCTGCTCAATCTTTTGACCCAGCTTGCTGCAGTCATTCTTTTGCCCCGTGGTCTCCGAGCTGCTGCATGTGTGGCGCCCGCAAGGCGCCCAGGCCCTCCGCATGCACTCGCCGGGCGCGGCCGCGCCGCCAAGCAGATCGGTGCGTGACAGCCGCCGCGACGCCCCGCGGGCGCCGGCCCGGGCCTGACGGCCTGCGACACCCACGCAGGCGGCGGCAGCGCGCTGGAGGCCGTGCTGCGCGTGTGGACCGAGCGCCAGGGCGAGCTGCGCGGGCACTTCGAGATCAAGCTGGCGGCCACGGCGCTGCTGCGCCTGCTCGCCACGCGCCACCCGGCGCTTGCGCGCGTGCAGGCGCGCGCACCGCCATGCGCGCGCGCAGGCGCATCGCCGCTGCATGTGGGCTGCAGCCTGAAGCAAGCTCCGACCCCGCTCGGCGGTTCATGGGTAGGGCAGTCTCTGTGTACGGCTGGCTGGCGATGACATGCGGGGGGCGCCCGCCCGCAGGTGAAGGGCCGGCGGCTGGACACGGAAGGCGGCATCCGCACGCGCGCGCGCGCGCGCGAGCAGGCGGAGCGCTGGCACCTGGTGCCCGCGCCCGCGCGCATCCTCGCGCTGCTGGCCGACACGCTGCTGGAGGCGCGCGAGGGTGCGCCGCGCTGCAACCGCGACTGTCGCTTGCTGGGGGGTGTATATGGCGGCGCCGCTGCAGGCGCCCGCCGTTTCACTTTCTTGCGTTCATGCTGTGACGGCTCTCCTAGCCCCGAGGCTGCTGCGGGCGCGCACAGGCACCCGCACACCGCCCCTGAGGCGCCACAGCACCCGGGTGACAAAGGCAGTCACGGGTGAGGGTTTGCACGCCGCAGCTGGACGTGGCGGCGGCGGCGGCGGCTGCTGCGAGGAGGGCGACAGCAGCGGCTGGGAGGACGCCAGTGAGGCCGACAGCGACGCGTCTACGGACGATGCGCATCGCGCGCACGCGGCGCCCTGCGAGCACTGGGGCGCTGACAGCGACGCGCCCGCGGACGACCCAGATCAGGTGACTCATCTTGCGAACCTGCCTTCTGACTTGGCCATTCGCCGCTCTGATTGTCATGGGTACTCTGCACATGGCACTGCCCGCACGCGAGCGTCCTATCCCGTCCCTGCTCACACCTTTATGTCACTCTGCACAGCAGCGCATGTGCACTTGTTCGCTGCTACAACCTAGCGCGCCTGCCTGCACATGGCCTGCAGCAGGTGGCAGACAGCAGCACAATGGGCAGCCTCGCCGCGTCCGCATCCCTTCCAGGCCACCTCGGCAGCGCTGAGCGGCGCAGCCAGCGGCACCGCTAGCGGCACACGGGCCCCGCGGCCGCGTGCGCTGAGGCAGCCGCATGGCGCAGGTGGCCGACCCGATCTACCAGCTGGACCTGGCAGCGCACGTGGGCGAGCAGCTGCGCGCGCTGGCGGCGGCCGCGCCGGCCGAGTTTGCAGCCACGGCCGCTGAGCTGAACGCCGAGCAGCGCGTCGCCGTGCAGGCCTGCTTCTGCTGAGCGGCCGTCGCTCAGTGCGACGGCTGAAGGCTCTGTGGGGCGCCGCTGCGGCTGGCCCCGCAGGGACAGGAACGCGCTGTAGCGTACGGCAAGGCAGTGACAGACAGATGACTTATTTGTACCAATGTGACGACAGGACGTGCAGAAGACCGTGCCATGCTGTTAACCAATCATGTTGCCAACCACAGTCCTATGCCCAGATTCGGCCATCGCTACAACATAATGCATGCGAGGACATCGAAAGCTACAGTGCAGACACATGGGCTGGCCTTGCGGCCGCGCGCAGTCTGTCGCTCAGAGGGCGCCCGCAGCCTTGAGCATCGGCTCCAGCTGCCCCCTCTGATGCAGCGTCATGATGCCCGGGCCGTCGTTGCAGCCGCCCACCGGCTGGCGGTCGATGAATATGTTGGGCATCGACGTGCGCTCGGTTATCTGCAGCGCCGCCGCCACCGCGTCAGTGCAGTGCCATGCGCGTCCGAGGGGCCGAAGCTGAATGCCACAGCAGAGGCCAGCAGGACCACCGCCGTGCCGCTTCGTCCGACTGTCGCTAGCTCTGCCGCCGACCAGTGCACTCGGGCCGCACCCGGGCCAGCTCGCAGCGCAGCGCGGAGCCTTCCGAGCCCATCTGGTCCAGCTCGACGGCGGTGAAGTCTGTGCCCAGGTCGCGCAGCAGCGCCTTAGCCTTCTTGCAGAAGGGGCACGCCGTCCAGCTGAAGACCACCACCTGCAAGCGCACGTCGCGCCTCGGAGCTGCCGGTGACAGCCGTCCGCTTGGCCAACTCAGCCCGCGACGTGGTGTGCAAGCCAGCACGGACTGTGAGTGTCTGAGACGTCCCGGTTGCCGCTGGCCGCGCACCTTGTGGTCGTTGATGTACGACTCCAGCCTCGCCGCCACAGCTTTCTCGTCGTAGTCACCGGCTTGCGCCTTTGCTATCGCCTGTTTTACTGAGTTCGCTGGCGAGTTTTTTACGGCAACAGAGAGCCAGTTGACGGCGCGCGACACAAGACCGTCGTCGCTCTTCGCTTCGGCCCGGACGCGCACGGCCAGTGCGCGCCCGGCGCAGCAGCGGCGGGCGGCTTGCACACGCGCGCGTGGCACGCACGGCAGCCGTGCTGTCAGCGACACCTGCGCAGCGAGAGCCATGACAGCGCGCTTCGTTACGTCCACAGGACTGAGCTGTTGATGTGAAAAGACCACCGACTCGGCGAGATCGGGAATGATGCAGAGTTGGCTGTGCACAGCAGAGGATGTTACTGATGAGGCAAAGTAGATGCAACTAAACAGACTTCACTAGGGGACCCTTCTCCTGCAAGCGCACTGAGTGCGCGGTGGGCCCGGCGCCTGGACTTGCGCGCAGCCTGCCGGCTGCCTCTCACCGCTCGTGCCTGGCTGCCCGCCATGGCGCGAGATGTGCAGGCGCTGGCACTGGCACTGGGTGAAGCATTTGCAGCCAGCAGCGTGCCTGAGAGCCTCAGGGCAGACATGCGGCTGCACCTGGCCTCGGCAGAAAGTGTGAGGTACGTTGAGTCCGAGCTTCCCGGTCGTGCATGGGGTTTGTTTCTTGCGCTGCCGACCACACAGTTTGTTTGCTGCAATGTGCAGGCTGTATTGCTCAATTATATCAAGGTTTGCCAGGACGTAGTGCCGTGACATAGCGCATGCCCTGAAGATGCACCTGTCCGCGCTGGCAGGCTGGCGGCAAGGGTGGACAGCAGTGTTCTGGCCGTGACATCCTGCCTGCTGCGCCCGGACGCTTGGGTGGTCCTATCCCTCATGCCAGCGGATGCATCGGCCTGCGGCCGCGCCACGCCCGGCGAGATAGAGGAGCTGCCAGACCGGGACCTGGCCGCCCCGCACGGCCATGACTTTGACGTTGCGGAGCTGCGGGCGACCACCCGTGCGCGCACGTGCCTTGTCGCGGGCGTCCGCGGCGCGGGCGCGCTGCTGGTCGGGTTTCGGAGCCGGTCGGATGCTGCGGCCTCGCGCGGCGCGGTCGCCGCGCTGGCGGCCGCGCTCGGGCTGTGCATCCCCGTCGCCGCCGCCCCGCTCGCGCTCGACATCAAGCGCCTGCTGCTCGCGCCTGCACAGCGGCCTGCGTCTCACAGTGGCCCAGAGACTGGCAGCGGCCTCGTATTGAGTGGCGCGGCAGACGCTCCCGCGCCCGCTGCCTCACCCGCCGGCGGCCCTCACGCAGCCCCGCCTGCGGTTGAGGCGGCTGCGGCCAGCGCGGAGCGCAGCGAGTCGGACGTGTCGGCGGCGTCGACGGTGCCGGAGCTGCCGCCGCGGGACCCGTCGGCCTGCAGCCGCGAGGCGGCCGCGCCAGACAAGCGCGACAGCTTCGACGCCTGCGGCGCCGCGCCGGCGCTGGCGCCTGCCGCGCCGGCCTGGCCGCCGGCCGCGCCGCTGAGCGCCAGGGCGGCAGGCACGGATGCGCAGGACGCATGCGCACCTCCGAGTGTGCCAGCGTCTTGTGGGGCGCAGAACGGCGCCGCGGCCGGAGAGCCTGCAGGCTGCGGGCCGGGCTTGCGTGTGGCTGCCGCATCTCCTGGAGGCTCAGCGGCGCGGCCGGCGGCCCCGCCGGTGGTGGACGGGCCGGAGAAGGCACGTGTGTTCGCAGCGACTGGGGGCCGTGCGGAGGCAGCTGGCGATCCGGCTGCCTGCAAGGCGTGCACTGCGGCGGCGGCGGCGGCGGCGGCGGGGGTCTGGGACCGATCGCGCCTGTGGCCGGCGTTTCGCAAGGCGCAGCATGAGCAGGCGTACGCGCGGTGGCAGGGCATGCAGATGCGCCAGGTGAGCGCGGCACATACGTGGCTGCCGTGACCAATTCTGGCAGAGTGTGCGCGTGCTGGGCTCGCAATAATGCCGCGGCAGGCACCCCAAGGGGTTTCAGAAATCAGCGCGCGTGCCGGGCTCCTTTTGAGGCACCGCTCGAGCGCGTGGCATGCGTGTTTCCGTGCGCGTGTGCATGGCGTGTGTGCGCGCCGCATCCTCTGATACGCCAGCGCGGCTGGGCCGTGCAGCATCGCTGCATGCTGTGTGTCCTACACATGCTGTGCGATCACCGCGTTGACACTGAAGCACGTGCCAATATAGGTGTGGGCCTGGGTCGCCTGCGCAAGCCAGCCCTGACGGCCCCCGCCCCGCGCAGGTGGACCTGCTGTCCTGCGCGGTGGTCCTCGCGGTGCACGTGTGTACATTCGTATGGCAGCCCGAGCTCCTGACGGCGCTCCGGGCCTGCCACCGCCAGCTCATCACGCTCGTCCCGCTCCTGCTCCTCGCCGCGGCCAACCTGACAAGCCCCGTTTGGTGCGCCCCTGCACCCGCGCCTCGACTGCAACAGCAATGTCTGCCTGGCGCCCTGACTAATTGCCTGGGCATTCACCGGGTGCGTGAGGTGTTTGTTTCACTCCCAACAGGCACATAGATGATCATGGGTGCCACGGGGCACCTTGGTGCAGTGCATTCAATGCTGCGGCATGCTCAAGTTCTGCCCGCTCTCTGGCGCGCCTGACATGCTGCTGCCCGCGTTGTCGATTTGCAGTGTCTCGCTCACTGGCGCGCAGCTGGCAAGGACCCAGGTCACATGACAGAGTGTCCCGCGTGCCTGCCCTGCTCACGGCGGCTGGCGCGGTGCTCCGCAGGTATGTGCGCTGGCGCGAGGCGCTGATCGCAGGGATGCAGCTGATGCACTTTGGGCACTGGGCTGTTTTCCAGGCGCCGCTCCTGACGCAGTTCCTGAGTGCCGCCAAGCTCAGCAACCCGCTGTGGATGGCGCGAGTCACGTCTATCGAGGCGCGCGCGCACCAGACGCCGCCCTCCATCGGGGGTCCTGCAGCTGTCTGCGGGTCGGCAAGCGCTGCTGCATGGAGCGCAGAGGCCCCGACGGGCATGTCAGGTTGCCGCACCTCTTGCTAGAGTCTGTTGCGCGGACGTGCCGTCGCACTTGCATGGGAGTGCTATCACTACATGCGCATGTGCAGGCTGCAGTCCAAGCATCGCTTGGCCTGACGCATGGGAGCCCAACACCTGGCCCGCCATGCGCAGGGGCTGGTGATTGCGCCCCTGATGTTTGTGATGCGCCTGCGCACCGCCGCGCCGCTGCAGCTGGCGCACCTGGCCCTGGTGGCGCTGTCGCTCCTGGCGGTCTGCGCGGCCGTGGCCGCGCCGGGCGCGGCTCCGCGCGCGCAATGCATCATCCTCGGCCTGACCGCACAGGCACGGCTGCCCCCCGCTGGCGCAGGCAGCCGCTGGCGGCGCCCTGCAGCCGCCAAGCGCTCTAGTGGCGCATGTGCGCATGCAGGCGGGGGCATCTTTTGGAGCAGTGATGCCCCCCAGCAGCGCCGCACGAGGCGGCCAGCAGAGTGCAGGACTGACGCTCTGCACAGTGAACGCTTGTCGCATCAGAGTGGCGGAGGCGAGACGTGCTGAGGCGGCGCTGCGCGCCGCCAGGTGCTGGGCGCCGCGCTGCCGATGGCCCTGATGTTCTGCATGGAGCGCCGCAGCCGGCTGCTGTTCCTCGGCCTGGCTGCCGGACGCACTGCTCCAAGCGGCAGAGCCTGAGCCTGCTCACGACCGCGTGCTTGCCAATGTGTGTAGCATGTCGATTTTCGGCAGACTGCAGCTCAGCAAGGTCGGGCTTCCACTGGTGGCAGGCCCTGGCGCCGCGACATAACCTAGATTTGCTGCCATGGGCTAGCCTGCCCTGGCCGTCACCTTGCCCGCTGGTCAGCCACAGCTCTATTTCTTGTAGTCTGGTATACTGCATGTTTCCTGTACGTCTACCTCTTTCGTTGCCAGCTCGATTCTCAGCTCGGGGTTGTCAGCACGCCTTCTGTTCAGCCTGCTACAGTTCAGATGGTCCGGCTATGTGTGCGATACTGTGTGGCTTGCTTCGGCTGCCGCATCTGCATGCCCCTGGTTTTCCTCTGTGCAGGCAACATACAGGTTGTGCATTCTATGTTTCCAACATTTTCAACATCACAACTTGTCCACCTGACGTGCTGCCGGTGCTTCTGTAGGGGCCTGGGGTATCAGTAGTGTTCATGTGTTTTTTTGGTATTACTGCAATGCCGGACTGCGCTTGCATTGCCATGATGGTGTATTGCCTTCCAGCCACGCTGCCTTGAACGGCTCCCTTGTAAGTGGGCGAGTTGGAGTGCCATACCCCGGAAACCCTAGCCCTCACTCAAGTTGCCGAGAGCCAGTGTCGGAGAATTGCTAGAAAACGCAGCAATGGCGCGGCGCGGCTGGTTGTTGCTTCTGGCAGCTGCCTGCCTGGAGTACGGCCTCTCTACCTCCCTCCTGGGTGTGCTCCTCCCACGCTTTTCCCAGTTGCGTAGCTGCGGTTGCTGCTCACGGTGTCCTTCAAGTGCACGAGCAGGAGCAGAGCGCCCCCTTCTTTGTGTTTGCGCATGAGCTCCGCACATAGTAGACAGCTGAAGTCGCGTGCTTGCCGGGCTTGCGCAGGCTCTACATGCGCGGCCGAAGGTGCTGCCCTGCCCATTCGCCCAGGTAGCAATCTGGCTCGCAGGTAGCACGCGGGTAGTCTTGTGCGAATGCTGCGCACCCAAGCTGTATGCTGCTGCCTGGGCGCGGAACACTGGTTCCTACCGGGTACACGCCGGGACTGAGCAGCGAGGTGCCTCCACATTGGAGCTTGGAAAGAGTTGGCGCTCAGGCTGGTGCCCCGGCGTCCGTGACAACCGGGCATGCGCTGCATGCACGCACGGGTGCCAAGCGGCTTGCTCCCAGGCCCTTGAAGCCTAGCGCCACGCTCTTGCCCGGTCATGCCTCACGCCCGCGGCTGTGCGCACCGCTGCTGCAGGCTTCCCAGCACACGCGCGGCTGCTGGCCGACGCGCCGGCGCCGAGCGGCGGGGACTGGCGGGACACGGGCGCGTCGGTGGACGCGCGAGTGCGCCTGCTGCTGGACCAGCTGACCGTGGACGAGAAGATTGGGCAGCTGGACGCGACCACGCACCCCACCGGCGCCGTCCCGCGCCTGGGCATCCCCGCCTTCCAGGGCTGGAACGGTGCGCGGCAGCCCCCTGCGCGCCACCTCCGCCGCAGTGCTCTGAACGGCGCCCGCATGGGCAGGAGGGGGCTGCACCGTGGCCTCCTCGGTGGACATTGACCATAGCACACTGGTGCACAAAGAAAGCCACAGTTGGGCAGCGTCCCAGCGCACCCGCGGGGCTGCGCCCGTTGTCCAGCCCTGCTTGCAGCGCCTGCATGGCGGGGCCGGCACGGCCCCGCTGGGCGCAAGCAGGCCAGGGGACCCCGTGCATGGGCAGCCAGTGCGCCTCCACCAGCCCAGGCCGGGCCGGGGCGGAGCCCGGGTGACCCCGGTGACCCGGGCGACCCGGGCGCGGCCGGCGCAGAGTGCCTGCACGGCGTGGTGGACACGGACCCGCTGGGGCTGGGCACGCCGGAGGACTCGGCGCGCGGCACGACCAGCTTCCCCATGAACCTGGGCCAGGCGGCCGCGTTCGACCCGGCGCTCGTGCGCGGCGTCGCGGCGGCCATCAGCGACGAGGCGCGGGCCAAGGCCAACGTCTACCGCGCGACCACCGGCACCGTGCGGTGCGCGCACCGGGCGCGGCGCTGGGCGCGGCGCTCTGGCAGGGACTTCCTTACTTGGCAGGCGCGTGCGTGCGCGGCGGGCGATGCACGTCTGCGCCAGGCGTGGCCGGAGCGTCACGAGCGCGAGCAGCAATGCACAGCGGCCGCGGCAGTCCGCGGCGGCGCCTTGCTGTGGCCAGGGTAGGATACAGGTTTCATCCCGCAAGACGGGCCGAAGTGAGCGGTAGCGGCAAGGCTGGTCCTGCACACTGAACATGTGAACATCCATCGCGACGGGCGGCCACGTGGGCAGGCACCTGAACTGCTTCGGGCCCAACATCAACATCTTTCGGGACCCGCGCTGGGGCCGCGGGCACGAGACGTTTGGCGAGGACCCCTACCTGACCGGCACGCTCTCGGCCGCCTTCATGCGCGGCCTGCAGTCCAACGACTCGACCTACGTCAAGGCGCGCGCCGCGCCATGCTCAGGGTCATGCGCGCATTGTGCGCTTGCGCGTTCGCAGGCACTGCAGCTCTGCACCGCGCGCCCGCGAGCGGGGTGTGTGTTCTTGTGAGCATGCACGGGTGGGGTTGAGAGCGGGCGTATGCATGCAGGCTCAGGGCACACATGAGCCTTGGCCGGCTCCGCTGCAGCAGGTCAGCGTATGCATTCTGGGGCATGTGCGAGCCTTGGGCAGCCCGACATGACAGCCGGCGCACGCGTGCAGGTCGGGGGGACGTGCAAGCACTGGGTGGCGTACTCCCTGGAGACCTCCGAGGGCTTCACGCGGCAGTCGTTCAACGCGCTCGTGTCCCCAAGGCGCGCCCGCCCGCGGCGGCCCCGCCCCTTTCCAGGCCCTCCGCCTCTCACAGGCGCGCGCTGATGCGAGCGGCGCCACCAGCCTGAGCCCCCCATGGGAGGGCCCGAGCGCGGGGCCGCACGCGCGCCGCAGGGACATGCAGACGACGTACGAGCCGGCCTTCCACGCGTGCATCCGCGAGGGCGGCGCGCGCAGCGTGATGTGCTCCTACAACGCGATCAACGGCGTGCCGTCCTGCGGCAACGCCGCGCTGCTGACGGGCCGCCTGCGCGGCGCCTGGGGCTTTGACGGCTTCATCGTGTCGGACTGCTACGCCATCAAGGGCATCACCTTCCCGGGGCGCTGGGCCAGGCGCGCGGCCCGCGGCAGCCCGCCGCCCAGGCGCGGCGGCGCGGGTGTCCCGGGCGGCAGCTGTCTGCGGCCCGCTTCTGCGCTTGCGGGTACAGACCTCACCAGGGCACTGCACCAGGGCATGGCCCCACGCAGCGACACGGACGCGGCTGGCAGGCTGCCGGCCGGCCGTGTGGCAGCTGAGCACATGCCGCGCAGCAGCGGTGCCGGGGTGCTTCAGTGAGGCTGCAGGGGCTGCAGGTCAGGGGGCTGCTGGGGCTGTTGCAGTCTGCGCCCCGCCCTCTGCCGCAGAGGCGGCACAGGCCCTGGCGCAGGCTTGCGACCTCGCACAGCCAGTCGGCATGCAGGTCAGCGCTTCGCGCCGGTGCAGCTGCTGCGAGAGTGCAGGAAGGCCGTCGCGTGTGAAGTGGCCGTGCGGAGTCTGGTTGGGGCGACCCCGGCCTGAGTGCTGCTGCTGCGCCGGCGCAGCACGGACGCTGGCGGGCACGCCATGGCGCTGAAGGCCGGCACGGACATGGCCTGCACCGAGTACTCCGGCCATCTCAACACGAGTCTCGCGCAGGCCTGCGGGCCCCCTCCCGTTTGGTCTTTCGATAGTAGCATGACCTGTGACAAGTGCGTGAACCTTTCTGGTCATGTTCAGCGGTACTCCCGAGCTTGCCCGGCATCCTGGGGAGCCGCGCGCCCTGCAGGTGTAGGGGCTATGCGTTCCGGGGCGAGCGCTGCCAGCAGAGCCGCTGGTGTGGGGCGTCCTCACGGCCCGCCGCGCCCGCGCAGGGCCTGGTGAGCGCCGCCGACATCGACGCGGCGGCCGGGCGCGTGCTGGCCGCCAAGTTCCGGCTGGGCGTCTTCGACCCGCCGGCGCAGGTCCCCTTCTCGGCGATCGGGGCCGACGTCATCGGCTCCGACGCGCACCGCGCGCTCGCGCTCGAGGCCGCGCAGAAGAGTGCGCGCCCGCGCCCGCCGCCCGCCGCCCGCCGGCACCGCCCGCCGGCATCACCGCGGCCCAGAAGCAGGCCGCATGTGCCGCGTCGCGTGATGCCGTGAGAGATGCATGCGGGCTCCTGCTCGCCCTGAAGTGTCACCGTCCTGGCAAGCGCCGCACGCCCGCCGCCCAGCGCCCTCCCGGCATCCGCCAGCAGCTTTCCTTGCCGCCAGCACCCCCGCGCGGCGCGCAGGCATCGTGCTGCTGAAGAACCGGGACATCGGCGGCGGCGCGCGCCGGCTGCCGCTGAGCGCGGGCGCGCTGAAAAAGGTGGTCGTCATGGGCCCGCACGCCAAGGCCACGGAGGTGCTGCTGGGCAACTACTACGGCGTGCCCGCCCGGCGCATCACGTCGCCGCTCGAGGCGCTGCAGGCGCGGCCCCGCCGTCGGAGTCCGAGGTAGTCTGACAAAGAGGTCAGGCGCGGCACTGGTCGCTGTGCTCCTGCGCGCGTCGCCGTCGACCCGGCCGCCTCGCGCGCCTCGGCGCCTGCGGCGCCGCCGCCCAGAGGCGAGAAGCGCGGCGCACGCCCGCGGCTCGTCCTGCGGCGCGCGCGACGGCCGCGGCGCCCAAGCATGGGCTCTTGCCCGACCATGCGGGGACGCAAATTGAGGAGTGAAAGGTCGCGGTCTGCAACCCTGGCATGGCAGCACACCGCGATGCGTCTGCCATCCATCCTCCCGCATCCCCTCCGCCTGTGGTATTGTACTGCAGCCAGATACCCCCAGTATGCGTTCGTGGTGACCGCTGATGAGGCCGACGCCGCGGCGGCAGGGGGCGCTGGGCGCGGACAAGGTCGTGTTCGAGCAGGGCGTGTACCTGGACAACTACGGCGCGGACTGGCAGATGGAGAACGCGGCCAAGCAGTGTGACAGCGCCGACGCGTGCGTCCTCTTCCTGGGCCTGTCGTCCATCCAGGGCCACGGCGGCGACTTCCAGGCCGTCAGCTCCGCCTGGGCGCGCCCCGGCCGCCCCCCGCCGCATCTGTCCTCCATGCGGCCGGCGCGCGCGGGTGCAGAGCGCCGCCGCACCCGCGTCTGGGCGCGCGCGCCCGCTGAGCGCGCCCCTGCTGCCTTCCCGCCTTCTCATCTGACACAGACGCGCCCTGCGGCCACTCGGCAGCCCCGTGCGAGCCGTCCCGAGCCCGGTTTAGGTGGCCGGCGGCGCGTCCGCCACACCTGTCTGCAAGCAGTGAACCATCCTCGGGGAGCCGCCCCACGCGGAGGGCGCCCCCGTGCGCGGGCGACCGCCGCCGCCGACGCGCCGCCAGCCCCCGCGCGCAGGGCGGCTACGACATCCACAGCCAGCACACGGAGGCGGAGGGCTACGACCGGCGCAGCCTGGAGCTGCCGGGCATGCAGGAGACGTTTGCGCGGCTGCTGGCGCGGCTGACGGTCACGCCGCTCATCGTGGTGCTCGTGCACGGCGGCCCGGTCGACGTGGCCTGGCTGCAGGAGTCGCCGCGCATGGACGCCATCCTGACCGCCTGGTACCCCGGCGAGATGGTGCGCGCGCGCGGCGCTGTTGCGCGCGCCCCTGGGCACTGCGGCGCTACGGCTGGGCTGCTGGCAGCGTGTGGCGCCTGCCTGCGCAGTGGCCACATGACCTGCAGGCGCCCACGCTGCGCTGCTGTTTTCGGGGGACCCAAGCGCGGTGCTGACGAATACAAACCACTTGCATTTTGTGCAGCACAGCACAAAGCCAGCCAGAGAGCTGCTCACCTCGTTGCAGAGGGTGCTGCCGCGGAGCGCGCAGGGCGGCCAGGCGATTGCGGACGTGCTGGTGGGCAAGGTGTCGCCCTCGGCGCGCCTGCCGGTGACGTTCTATTACGACAACTACACGCGCATGGCGCGCTCCCGCCGTGCCTCATCACATGCGGGGTGGTCTGCCGTGCGGCGCGGCGCTCGCCCTGCTGTGCCGTCCGTCGCTGCGCACCCGCCATCACTCAGGCAGGCATATTGCTGTGGGGATTCTCTTGGGTGTCGCCCGCGCTACGTGTGCATGGACATGAGTGAATGATGCTGTCATGGATTTTGCTTTGGGGCATCTCACATGGCGCTGTCTGTGCTTGGGGGCTCACGCGCCACGCCCGCGCGCACAGAACCCAATGGCCAATATGGACATGGCGGCGTTCCCGGGGCGCACCTACCGCTACCTGCAGGTACGTCGCCCGTCACTGCAACGAGGCAGAACTCGTTTACCATGGTTGAGCCTTGAATTGGAGGTGCAGCCAGCCGCCCGCATGCTGCGGCGCTGCTGCACTGCAGCTGCAGTCCTGTTGGTGGAGAAGGATGGACAGCGCGAGCCTTGTAAGCCGGCCCACAGGCCGGGGGCGGCCATGCAGGTGCCCGTGCTCTACCCCTTTGGCCATGGCCTGTCGTACGCGTCGTTCGCGTACTCCGGCCTCGCGGCCACGCCCGCAGCCAACGGCGCCGCGCAGAGCTACAGCATCACAGTCACCGTCACCAACACAGGCAAGCACCCCAGCTGCTGAGCAACACCAGGCCACAGCGTCGCTGCACAGGCGCGCGCGTGCTCACCGGTGTGCTCTCACTAGTGTGTGGCCGGCGGCGCCAGGGGTGCCCTGCTCTAATTTGCCAGCGCATGGCAGCCTGGATGAGCCGGCAAGTCCAGCAATGCTACAGCGTGGGGCTGAGGCATGGACCTTATGCGGCGCAGGCAATGTGACGGCTGACGAGGTGGTGCTGCTCTTCCTGAAAGCCCGCCCGGGCGCCGACGCGGCCGGCTTTGACTTGCCGCAACGGTCTCTCAGGTCGGGCCCCACTGCAAAATTGGCGCGGCTGCTGCACAGCTCATGTGGTGTTGTGCATGTTGTGGACGCTGGTGTTATGCACACTACCCTAATCCTTATCACACTGTGGATGTTATGAACTTTGCACATGCCTGCTAGAGCTTGTGTACGACTTCTTCTATTGCTGCATGCGCATCCCAAGCAACGACTTCCTGCATGCGATGCTGCAGGGGATACCAGCGGGTGACGCTGGCGGCGGGCGCGGCGGCAACGGTCGCCTTCTCGCTGACGCCGGCGGACTTTGCCGCCGTCGTGCACACCGGCGCAGGCGCGCAGGCGGCCGCCGCGAGCTGGGACGTAGCTGTTGCAGACCTGTCTGCGTCCATCGCAGCGCCGCAGGGGGCGGGGGCGCCGGCGGGCGCGCCGGCGGCCGCACCCGCGCAAGCCGCACATGCAGGCCTGAGTGCTCAGTCTTTCGGGCAGCGCTGATAGCTAGGTCACCAACACTGCGTGTGCTGCCATCCTCTGGCGCTGCTTGGCCGCACTGGCGGCGGCGCCTGTGCGTCCAGCGCCACGAGCGCCATGCGTCGTGTCAACTTGGCAAAATGAGTTGATTTCATGCACTGCCATATGAGGCATTCCAGCAGCCGCTCCGCCGGCGCAAGCATCACAAGCATGACCAAGTGCTATATCTGCTCGCTAGTTTTGACATCCGGCTGTGGGTGTGATGAAGTTGCTGAATGTGTGAATGTTGGCGTACGCCTCTTGCTTGTTTTTGAAGTTTTTTGCATAATGGTGTCTCCCAGTGCTGGCTGTGTGCCTGTCAGTGTCACGCAGTGTTCCGAGAACGAGTGATGCCCTTGGCATGAGTGGAGTGGTACAAGTTGGTCCAACAGGTGCACTGCGTTGACGCTCCAGCGCGCCCCGCATGCAGATGAATGCATAAAGAGTAATAATGATCGTGATTTCTTTAAGCTCAGCCTCCAGACCATTAGTTGAGGACTGAGATGAGAAAAGCTAGCCCAATTCTCAGCACTAGCAGAAGACCCTACATAAACGTTTCAGTTACGTGCTAACCTCCTGACCATCGTCGTGGCCACTAATATGAATGCAGGTCCCACTGATCGCCAACACCTGCTCAGGACCTCACTTGTGCTCAACGACGGCCGTCTGCTGCTTGCAGGTGGGTGCCTCCCGTTTACTGATGCAAGGCGAGTGATTTGGACAACCCTGGCGTCCTAACAGCGCCTGCAGGCCTGCTGGCACAGGCAGATCAGCCCACCGGCAACGGGCTTGTGTACCCCAAGGTGCGCCAGTGGCCACTCCTTAAGAGCAGTTTACTGAGCAGTGCAGTCCGGGTGCACATTGTGGGCGCGTTTGCGCAGGCTGTCCTGCGCACTGCAGTCCAAGCCTATCACCACCAGCACGTGCTCTGCTACACAGCATTCGGAGCGTTGGAGCACCCGTCACCAAAGGATTACGCATATCATCGCCCCTGCCCTTGCAGCTCCAGCCATCAGGTGCAGGCTGTGGCGACTGTGTCATGTCAGTCTCCCCTCTCTGATACGAAAGCAGGCAAGCTTGTTTGCTGCCGCGACCTGAATGTGCTGTCTGCGTGTAGCCTGGTGCCATGGGGAGCAGTGGAGCGGCGCAGGTGCTGGCCCTGTGGTGGCGTGGGAACTGCTTGTACGGCGTCCTGGAGGTGCTGCCGACGCCGTCTGGCCACAGCGTTCGGGAGCTGTACGAGGGAGGCGCTCTGCTGGGCGCATCCGCTCGCGCCTGGACCTCACTGGCGTGTGCTGGCGGTGGCTGCTGCGCAGCCCTTGGGGACCTGCGCGTCATCGCGTGCGACCCTTATTGTACTTGCAAGGCCCTGACTCTGACCGCAACCTATAGTGTGGACGGCCATGGGTGTGTGCCTCGTACCCCTCACAGCTCAGTCTAGCGGACTGCCTGCGCGTTGTCCAGTCGAGAGCGCGTTTCTACGCCTAACGGTTGACACCTGACCTATGGCAGGCGCCGCAGGTTTGACCTGACGTCACGGCCGGCAGTCCGCTCGTGCATGGAGCCCTTGCAGCGCAAGTTCAGGGCTGACTTGCAAAGAGCTGCGAGCACCCAGCGTTCGCACACAGTATTCCCGAGGGCTCAGATGCGTGTCGCACGGTTTGACACGGGGCTTGCTGCAGGCATCAGGGAATCACATTCTTACTGATAGCCGCGCTTTGAGTGGGGAGCTGGTGGTACTGTTGGTGTGTGACGCCTGTTGGTCTGTGATGCCACCTTTGTCTCCATGTGCCTCTTACTATTGCATCATTGCCTGTTTGTCTGCTGTGGGTTGCTGGGTCGAGTGCTGCATGCCCCAGGTGTTATACAGGGTCAGAGCAATGCGTGCTTACCAAGTGTGTAACAGGTGGGCGCATGGGATGGGCAATGAGACACCGAGCAGGGTTGCCACCACTGCCACCACTGCCAACGGGTCTGCTGGCTGCTACTATGTCGTGGTCATACTGCAGAGTGGACTGTCCAGCACGAGACAGGACGCCCCTGCTGGGCCATTGCACTTTGCTGTGCGCCGCCCCGGCAGCAGCA
>JAABUU010000542.1_pt1 | contig 83343 bp, 73 predicted proteins | sample 5559301 | NCBI WGS metagenome assembly JAABUU01 (sample SAMN10711884, study PRJNA513360) | rock metagenome | isolation source: Antarctica rocks | place: Antarctica: Victoria Land, Richard Nunatak white
GATATACTTCTTATTCATGGCGCATCCTCCTCGCCTGTGTCCACGCACAACCCTTGTTAAGAGGATGCCCCATGCAACGATCAACTGTCAAAAAGACGGATGACGGACTACTAGTCCCGGTTGGGCGCGTCGCCGTATCCGGTGTGACGGCCCTCGCCGCGACATTAGATGGCGCGGCGTTTATCGTCGGGCGTCGCGGTGGCTTATCTCAACTCGCCTTTAGCGCCTGCGCGGCGCGATCGCACTACTATCGTTCTAAGTAAGAGAGGGATATCCATGAAGTTTAGCCTCGACATGATTGCTTCCGCTCTACCGACCCTACAAGCCGCCGCACGACGCGGCGCGATCCCGCTCGGTCCCGCGCATATCGCGCCGGCCGCGGAGGCGGGCGCGGACGCGCTGCGCCCCGACTACGACGATGGGGCGTGGGCGACGATCGGCCCGGGCGACCGCTGGGGCGGCGCCGGGCAGACCTGGTGGCTGCGCGCGCCTGTGCGCGTGCCGGAGGAGTGGTCGGGGCGGAAGGTCGCGGTCCATGTCCTCCTCGGCGATTACGAGGACATCACCGGACCCGAAGCGCTGGCCTATCTCGACGGGGCGCCCGTGCAGGGCTTTGACTACTATCACCGCGACCTTGTCCTCGACGTGGGAGCGGGGGACGGCCGCGCGCATGTGCTGGCGCTCGAAGCGTACAGTTCGCTCCTGCCCGGACCACAGGTGATCGGCGCGCTAGAACTCGTGCGTATCGACCCTGAGGCCGAGGAACTCTACCACGACATGCGTGTCGTCTATGACGCGGTGCTCACCATGCCCGAGGACGCGCTGGCGCGGATACGCCTGACGTGCGCCCTCACGCAAGCCTACCAGTTGCTCGACCTGCGCGACCCCCAGTCCGACGACTACCTGCGCTCCGTCGGCCCCGCGCGCGCGCTGCTGCGCGCGGCCGCCGACGCGCACGGACAGGGCGGCCCGCGTCCGCGTACCGTCGCGGTGGGCCACGCGCACATCGACCTGGCCTGGCAATGGCCGGTCGCGCAGACGCGCCGCAAGGGCGCGCGCACCTTCAGCACCGTGCTGGCGCTGATGGAGCGGTACCCCGCTTACCACTTCGTGGCCTCGCAGCCCGCGCTCTATCAGATGATCAAGGAGGATGAGCAGGCTCTCTATGCGCGCGTCAAAGAGCGTATCGCCGAGGGGCGCTGGGAACCGACTGGCGCTTCGTGGGTGGAGATGGACTGCAATCTGGCCGGCGGCGAGGCGCTGGTGCGCCAGTTCCTGTTCGGCCAACGCTTCTTCCGCGACGAGCTCGGCGTGGACGCGCGGCTGCTGTGGCTGCCCGACGTGTTCGGCTACTCCGCCGCGCTGCCCCAGGTCATGAAGGGCTGCGGCGTCGACTACTTCATGACCACCAAGATCTCCTGGAACGAGTACAACCGCCTGCCCTACGACACCTTCCGCTGGCGCGGCATTGACGGGACCGAGATCCTCACGCACATGGTGACGGCTCCGCTCAACCCCGGCGAGCACGCTGGCTCCACGATGCAGCCGTTCTACACCTACAACGCCAAGTTCACGCCCTACGACGTGGCCGGCAATTGGTCGGCGTACCGGCAGAAGGATGTGAACGAGGAACTGCTGTACCTGTTCGGCTACGGCGACGGCGGCGGCGGCCCCACTGCGGCGATGCAGGAAACGGCGGCACGGTTGGCCGACCTGCCCGGTTTCACCCAGGTCGCGCAATCCTCCGCCGAGGCGTTCTTCCGGCGGTTGGAGGAGCGCGTGTGGGACGACCCCGAACTGCCGCGCTGGGTCGGCGAGCTCTACCTCGAATATCATCGGGGCACGTATACCAGCCAGGGCTGGATCAAGCGGGCCAACCGCAAGAGCGAGTTGCTCTATCGCGAGGCCGAGCTGTGGACAGCCCTCGCGGGGCTGGACGACCCATCGACGGCGGTCGCGCGGCAGCATGATTTGAACGAGGGCTGGCGAAGCATTCTATTCAACCAGTTCCACGACATCCTGCCCGGCTCCTCAATCGGCGCGGTGTACGACGACGCGCGCGCCGACTACGCCGAGATCACCCGGCGCGGCGCGGGCGTGCGCGGCGCCGCGCTGGACGCCCTGTGCGCTGGTCTCGCCGCGGACGGTCCGGCGCTGGTTGTGTTTAACCCGGCCCCGTTCGAGCGCGCGGACCCCGTTCAGATAGCGCTGGTCGCCGATGCGCCGCTCCCCGCCATCGCCGACGCGGCGGGTCAACCCGTGACCGTACAAGAGGTGGAGGACGGCGCCGGCGGGCGGCAGGCGCTGCTGGCGGCGACGGCCCCGCCGCTCGGGTACCAGACGTACCTGGAGCATTCAGCCGCCACACGCGGAAGCATAGCTACTAACGATGGGGACGACCTACGGATCACGCGCGACACGCTGGAGAACCGCTACTTCCACCTGAAGCTGGACGAGCGCGCCGAGATCGTTTCGTTACTCGATAAGCGCACGGGGCGTGAGGTCATCGCTCCCGGAGAGACGGGCAATCGCCTGATCGCCTTCGAGGACCGCCCGCTCAACTTCGACGCCTGGGACATCAACATCTACTATCAGGACAAACCCTACCCCGTCGCCGACGTGACCTCGTGGAGGGTCGTTGAGGAGGGGCCGCTACGCGGCGGCGTAGAGATCGTGCGCCGCTACCAGAGTAGCACGATTACGCAGCGCATCCTGCTCTACCGTGACGTGCCGCGCATCGACTTCCCAACCCACGTCGACTGGCACGAGCATCAGACGCTGCTCAAGGCGTCCTTTCCGGTCACGGTCGATAGCCCGCGCGCGACGTACGACATCCAGTGGGGCAACGTGGAGCGTCCGACGCACTGGAACACGAGTTGGGATTGGGCGCGCTTCGAGACGTGCGCGCACAAGTGGGTCGACCTCTCCGAGGGCGGCTACGGCGTGTCGCTGCTCAACGACTGCAAGTACGGGCACGACATCAAGGGCCACACCATGCGGCTGACGCTGCTCAAGAGCGGCGTAGCGCCCGACCCCGCGGCCGATCAGGGCGCGCACGTCTTTACCTACGCGCTGCTGCCGCACGCGGGCGACTGGCGCGACAGCGACACGGTGCGCCATGCCTACCTGCTCAACATGCCGGCCTCGGCGCGCTTGCTTTCTCCTGCCAGCGCGCGCTGGCGCGGTCGGGGCTGGGGCGCCGCCCTCGACCGCGCTGTCCTCGCTCGTGGCGACGGATCGGCCGGGGCTGGTGATCGAGGCGGTCAAGCCTGCGGAAGACGGCGATGGGCTCATCGTGCGGGTCTACGACGCGCACGGCGGCCGTGGCGATGCCACGCTCTTTTTGTCGCGGGAGATAGCGTCGGCGGAGGAAACGAACATGCTGGAGGAGCCGCTCGGTCCCGCCCAGTACGCCGGCCGGGAGTTGCGCCTATCGGTGCGGCCGTACGGTATCAGCACGTTCCGTCTTCGTCTCCTATGACAAGCTATTTTGGCCGCTGTCGCAGCCACGGCGGCGGCGGTTTGTCCATCAACCGCTCCAGTTCGTCAAAATTGACATAACGATGGTCGTCGAGTTCGGCGTTGTAGCGCGGCGCGCCGGTGACGGTGGCGCGGTAGTAGAGGCTCATGTGGTGGCGCTGCGTCGCGTTGTCGGCGTAGAGTAGCGGCCCCACCGTCGCGTCGAGGCCCAACTCCTCGCGCATCTCGCGTACCAGCGCCGCGTCTGGCTGCTCGCACCGCTCGACGAGGCCGCCGGGGAAATTCCAGGGCGAGCTGCGGTAGGTGTGGTGGACGAGCAGGACGCGGCCCTGCTCGTCCATCACGACCGCCGTGACCCCCAGCGTCACCTTGGGCGCCAGCAGGAAGATGAGCAGTTCCTGTCCAAGACCCGGCAGGAGGCCCCACAGACGATAGAACAACGCTTGCATCATACCGGGATGGTCAGGCTATCCAGGTCGCGTGGGTAGTAGGTCAGCGTTTCGATGCCATCGTTGGTCACGAGGACGGTGTCGGAGTGGCGGAACCCGCCGATCTCGGGGGCGTAGAGGCCCGGCTCGACCGTGAACACCATGCCTGGACGGATGACCGTGTCGTCCCCGACGTCGAGGAAGGGACCCTCGTGGCAGCGCAGCCCGATGGCGTGGCCGGTATGGTGTTTCCAGTAGCGCATCAGGTCGTGCCGGTCGTAGTAGGCGCGCACGGCGTGATCGACGTCGGCGCAACTCACGCCCGGCCGCAGCGCCGCCAGCGCCGTGTCCTGCGCTGCCACCATGTGTGCGAACAGGCGCTCCTGCTCGGGCGAGGGACGACCGATGACCATGGTGCGCTCCAGTTCGGAGTTGTAGCTCCACACGGGCGTACTGGCGCCGGTCACCAGGACATCGCCTTCGCGGAAGGTGATGTTGCCTTCCAGCGCGTGCGGGATAGCGCTGCCGCGCCCGATCTGCCCCCGGTAGCCGGCGCCGGCGCCGCCTCCCAAGGGGCTTTGCGCCTGGTAGCGCGCGCCGAGCGCGTCGAGCATGGCGAAGGTGGCCTCGCTCGACGCGCGCGCGCTTACCGCGGTCTCGGTCGCGCCGGCGCGCGTGTAGCGTTGCAGCAGGCGGTGCGCCAGGTTGCTCCAGGTGACGCTCTCGCGGATCAGGGCGAGTTCGGCCGCGCTCTTGATCGCCATCAGGTCTTCGACGTAGGCGGCGACCGCGGTCACGGGCGCGCCCGTCACCTCACTCAACGTGGGGCCACGATAGCCCAGTATCCATGGGTAGCCGTCGGTATCGACGCCGAGGGGGCCACTCATGTCCAGCGCGGCGAGTGTGTCGCGTAGCACATGCATGGGGTGGGGGTCGTAGGGATACTCGACGTAGTGGTCGACGCGCGCGAAGCCGGTCTGCGCCCGCGCGTGCTCGACCTCCAGCCGCGGCACGAATAGCGCCTTCTCACCATTCGCGCTCATAGCGAAGGCGACCGGGCGCTCCGTGGGGATGAAGGCGAAGCCGCTAAAATACAGCACATGGTAGTTGTCGAACAGGACGACGCCGGCGAGCCCGCGCGCCGCAGCGTGCGCGCGCAGCCGCTCGGCGCGCTCCGCGAACTCCGTCGGCGTGATGTTTAGGGTGGGTGACAGTGGTGACATGTAGAGCACTCCTTCCGAGGGATTATAGCATCACGTCGCTTATAGTCCCCGTACGTTGAATCCACGGCGCCGGACGTGCTACGGTATGGATAGGCGTCGCGTGTTGGCTCCCTTGTGCGAGGCGGCGGCGCGATGGTGATGGTAGCAGACATGGTGATGGTAGCAGACATGGTGATGGTAGCAGACAAGGACGAGACGCGATGACGACCCTGCAGCGGATGACCTTCGACGACCTGATGGCGCAACCTGACGATGGCTATCTCTATGAGTTGGTACGAGGGGAGATCGTGCGTATGCCACCGCCCAAAGAAGATCACGGCGACATCGAAGCGGCGCTCGTGGAGGCGATTAGCCGCTACCTGTATGACCGGGCGCTTACACTCGGTTGGCAAAAGAGCCAGGGTCGGGTCGAACGCAACAGGCTCGTGGGCCGGTTGGTGAGCGGCGAGGCGGGCGTGCGCTTCAGCTTGCCCGACGACCCCGATCAAACGCGTGGGGTGGATATCGGCTACCTGAGCGTCGAACAAGTGGGGCGCTTGGGCGCGGCTCCCGAGAACAGGTACCTGCCCGAGATGCCGACCCTCGTGGCGGAAGTCATCAGCCGTTCGGAGACGGCGGACTACGTCGACGAGAAGGTGAGCGACTACCTGGCGGGCGGCGCGCGGCTCGTCTGGTTGCTCTATCCCAAGACGCGCACCGTCACTGTGTACTATGCCGACCGCACGGCGCGCATGATTCCCGCGGGGAGCGTGCTTGACGGAGACGACGTCTTGCCCGGCTTCGCCGAGGACCTATCGAACATTTTCGTGTGACCTCGCTAGATGATAGATCGAAAGAAGGGGACGATGATCGAGACATTGGCTTTTGGCCGCAGCGGCCACATGAGCACGCGCACGCTTTTCGGCGCTGCGGCGTTGGGTAGCGTGACGCAGGACGAGGCGGACCGCACGCTGGAGGTGCTACAGCAGTACGGCGTCAACCACATCGACGTGGCCGCGAGCTACGGCGACGCCGAGTTGCGCATCGGTCCCTGGATGGACCGCTACCGCGGCCAGTTCTTCCTGGCCACCAAGACAGGGGACCGCACCTATCAGGAAGCCAAGGACAGCATCCACCGCTCTCTGGAGCGCCTGCGCACGGACCACGTCGACCTGATCCAGTTCCACAACCTGGTCGATCCGATCGAGCGCGATCAGGTGTTCGCCCCCGGCGGAGCGCTTGAGGCCGCTGTCGAAGCGCGCGCGCAGGGACTAGTGCGCCACATCGGCGTAACGGGCCACGGCATCGCCATCCCCGGCATGCATCGACGCAGCCTCGCGCAATATGACCTTGACTCGGTACTGCTGCCGTACAACTTCGTGACGATGCAGAACTCCTACTACGCCGATGAGTTCGAGGCCCTGTTGGCGACATGCCGGGAGCGCGATGTCGCGGTGCAAACGATCAAGTCGATCGCGCGCCGTCCGTGGGGTGAGCAGACGCGTACGCGCGCCACCTGGTACGCGCCGCTGGAGGACCAGGCCGATATCGACCGCGCCGTGTGGTGGGTGCTGGGCCGCCCCGGCGTCTTCCTCAACACCGTCGGTGACATCCATGTGCTGCCCAAGGTGCTCGACGCCGCGAGTCGCTATGAGGCGCGTCCGTCCGACGCGGAGATGGCCGCCACGATGGAGCAGACGCAGACGGAGCCATTGTTCGTGTAAGCGTCATCATATTGTGCTCGTGGCGCCGGGACGCGGCGTCACGAGCGCGCGAGTCATCAGCGCGCGCGCGGGCGGCAGGCGACTGAACAGATTCAGCAGCGGCTCCTGGCGGGAGAGGCGCAAGTAGAGACGCAGCGCGCGCATAGCGGCGTCGAGTTCGCGGCGGCGTCCGTCGAGGTAGGGGATGAAGGACGCGGCGCGGTAGTCGCGCCGCTCCAGCGCCCGCTCAATCGACGCGGCGGCGAGGCGCGCCGTGCGTAGCGCGAACTCGATACCCTGGCCCGTCGCGGGGTCGAGATAGCCGGCCGCGTCGCCGACCAGTACGAGCCCGTCGCGCGCGATGCCGGGCACGCGGTAGCCGACTGGGGCGTAGGCCGCGCTATACGGCAGCACGGGCGCGGCGGCGAAGCGCTCGTGGAGGGTCGGATGCGACTCCGCGAGCATAGCCAGGACCGTAGCGTGTGGCGTCAGCTTGCCGTGGCGCGCCGCGAAGAGGTCGCGGTAGGCGCGGTCAGTCTCGAAGGAGTAGCGGTAGAGGCCGGGACGCAGCAGCGAGCCGCGCAGTGTGGTATTGTGGGCGGCGAAAAAGTGCTGTTCCCACACGCCTGGCGGACAGTTGGGTACGTCGGCGAAGAACAGCACGAGGGCGATGCGCCGGAACTCCCGCTCGGGTTGTTTCAAGGCGAGGCGCGCCAGGATCACGGAGCGGCGGCCCCCAGCGTCGACGACGATAGGGGCGCGCCAGGTCCGCGCCTCCGCCGTCGGGCTGGCCTTGGTCACCACGCCGCAAATCGCGCCGTCCGCGCCGCGCGACACGTCGGCGACGCGGCAGCCGTCGCGGGCATCAACCCCTTCGGCGCGCGCCAGGGCGAAGAGGGCGCGGTCGAGTTGGCCACGGTCGGTCTGCCAGAAGGCAAGGCCGCGCGGGAGTGGGTCATGGGTGACACGACCGTTGGGCCAATGGTTGCGCAGCGTATCAAACGGCGTGAGACGCCAGCCGGCATCGTCGCACGGCAGGCCGAGTGCGGCGAGTTCCCGCTGCCCGCCAGGAGACAGGACCTCACCGCTGCGCATATCGGCGGCGCGCACGCGTGCGAAATCGCGTCCTTCCAGCAGCAGCACGCGCCGCCCGCGTCGCGCCAGGTGGATCGCCGTCGCGGCGCCGGCGGGTCCGCTCCCTACGACGATGACCTCGGCGTCATACAGACTCATCAGGCCCAGGCCCATGATTGCGCCGCGATGGCCGCGACGGGGGCATAGGAGAGGCGATGGATGGGTGATGGGCCGCGCTCATGCAGGGCGGCGATGTGCGCGCGCGTGCCGTATCCCTTGTGCGCGCCGAAGGCGTAGCCGGGATACGTGTCGGCGAGCGCGCGCATCAGGGCGTCGCGCGCCACCTTGGCGATAATGGAGGCGGCGGCGATGGAAAGGCAGGCGGAGTCGCCGCGCACGATGGCGGTGTGCCGGCGCGGCAGCGCGCGCAGTGGCAGACCGTCGAGGAGCACATGGTCGGGGTCGCACGCCAGGGCGGCCAGCGCGCGTTCCATGGCCCGCGCCGTCGCCGGGAGCAAGCCGCCGCGATCCACCTCGTCGTGGGTGGCTAGACCAACGGCCGTCGCGCGGGCATGGCGCGTGATCAGCGCGGCCAGCCGCTCGCGTTGCGCGGGCAACAGCTTTTTGGAGTCATCGACAGCGGCCAGCGCGTCTACGATGGCCGGGTCGGGCGGGAGGATGACCGCAGCGGCGACGACGGGTCCGGCCCAGGCGCCGCGCCCGACCTCGTCGACGCCCGCGACATCGGCGGCGCCTTGCGCCCAGCAGGCGCGCTCGTAGCGGAGCGAGGGGCTCGTCGTGGGCGCCGGATCGTCTCTAATGGACGTCGTCACCGGCGTCGCTCATGTCGCCTAGCTCGGTGGCTGGCATCGCCGCCGGTCCCGTTTGTCGGCGCGCATGTTCCAACTCGGCGTTCAGACGCGCGATCTCCGCGTCGCGCTCCGCCAACTCCCACGTCTTTTCGTACTCGTAGGGCATGGGATTCCCCACGCGGTCGAACACACGCAGACGATCGCCATCCGGGCGCATGGACAGACCAAGGGCGCTCACATAGCGTCCGCCGGCCGCCGGCCGCCACTCTTGGGCGGTCCCGTCGACGAGCCGCCAGCCCCGGCATGGCGCGCCGCCGAGGAAATCGCCGGTTGGGTCGAAGATGAGATATTCAGGCACGCCAAGGGCGAGATAACCGGCCGCCTTGCCCTCGGCGGTGTTGGCGTCGTAGCTCCATGTGCTCTCGCTCGCGACTTCGATGACCAGCGCCGGGGCGCCATCGGTTCGCGCCGCCATCTCTTTGCGCGGGGCCGGGCCGCCTTGTGGATGTACCATGATATCCGGGCTCGGCCGCCACGCTGTCCCGTCCGGCTTCCACGCGACGAGCGTGAGTTGATTGCCGACGTGCCAGGGCAGGCCGCCGCGTTGCGCGACATCGCTCAGGCTCGTGTACAGGCTACTGATAGCGCGCTGATGCCAGTCGGTCCCCACCAGATCCTCCTCCATGTCGTCGTGCAGCCCGATCGACGCCACCTGCGCGCACATACGTCCCCCCTTTGCCTTTGTCTGTACACATGATTTGCCAGCCGCGTCGCGGTAGTCTATACGCGGCCACGGCGGCGCGTCCATTGCCTACGATCTTCCCCCTACTGTAGCACGTCCGCGTTTAGCACAGCACGTTTGTCAGACATGGGCGGGCACCACCCAAGCGTACGCTCCTTGATCGGCATGGCTTGTACCGCGCTTGCCAACAAGGATCGCGAGGCTCCAGCTTGTGCGGCATGACTTTACGCGAAGCGTCGGCGGGGCAGAGCCGGCGGGGTCTATCCCCAACCTGGCGATCACGGTGCGCGCACGCCGCTGCCGGCGCCGTCGGCGGTCACATCCGATCTGATCGACGCATCGGGAGGGTCAGTGGCGAGTGTCACTCCGCGCAGGTTGGCGCGCGCGTAGAGGCCGCCGGCGAGAACGAGGACGCCGGAAACAGCGAAGATCGTGTCGATGGGACCCCATCCGACGCCGAGGATGGTCACATTGAGCGTGCGCAGGGCTGTGCTGGCCAGGAAGCCTGCGGCGGCGATGGACACGACCAACGCCAGGTTGACGGCCGGTACCAACACCGCCGTGACGCGCCCGACAAATTCGCGGGGCGTGACGTGCAACAGCAGCGGCCCTAGCGCACGTTGAGGGCGGCTACCGGGACGCCGATGGCGCAGAGGACGAAGGAGGCGGCATTCACGGTGAGCGCCCACTCCACGCCGAGTCCGAAGAAGAGAGGGGTGGCGAGCGGCGGTCCGATGATGACCGCCGTGTTCATCGTCACCTGTTGCAGGCTACTCGCCCGCGCTCGCTCCGGCTCCGCCACGATATCGCCGAGTAAGGCGCGCCGGGCCGGCGTGAAGAACTGGCCGCAGATCGTAGCGAGGATGACCACCCCGTAGATGATGGCGGCTTGCCGCGCGGGGGCCAGCCCATGCCCACTCATGAGCGGTAGAGGCACGAGCAGCAGGATCAGCGCGGCGCGCAGGAGGTCCATGCGGAGCAGCGTCCGGCGTTTGTCCCAGCGATCCACGAAGACGCCCGCGAGCGGCCCGACGAGCACTGTAGGCAGAGCGCGCGCCAGGAAGAGGCCGCTCACCGCGAGCGGCGCCCAGGATTGGCCGTGCGCGAGGCGCGTCGCGATCCACAGGACGAGTGTCGTGTCATAAACGAAATCGCCGATGTCGGAGATGGCCTGCCCGCCCCACAGCAGCGCGAAGTCGCGACTGATGAGGAGGCGGGACATCCGGCGCCTGGCTGTGGCATGCCCCGCGGCGGATGCCTCTGCTGGGCTAGGGCTAGGCATCGGGTGCGCCATCGACACTGAGGGTCTCGAAGGTGTCGCGCGCGGAGACGACGGCGAGCGTGGCGGACCCCGTGACGCTCTCAAAACGCGTTACCAGCGCGGCGCGGCCAGCGACCTCCACATGGCGCGGTGGGAGCGTCCGGATGCGCGGGTTGGCGCGCCAGAACCGTTGGGCCGCCGGTTGCCCGAGGGCGATACCGCCGAGGTCCGCATGGGCACGGCAATGGCACGCCGCGCACTCGGCCCAGGCCGTGGGACGACGCGACGGGTTGTTGTCATCCGGGCCGACCCGCCACAGCGTGGGCCGCCCGCACAGCGGGCAGGGGACGTGGCCGTCGACGAGGCCCGCCCAATAGGCGGCCGTCCAGCGCAGCAGCCTGTTGAGGGCCGGCTTGTACCCCTTGATGCCGGGGCATATCTTGTCCAAATGCGCCACGCGCGCAAAAGTGAACTCCGGCGTCGTGTCGCACACCGGGCAGCGGAGCAGCAACTCGTTTGCCATGCCGCCCATGTGCCCGCGCAAGCGACGCTGCCCGCACGTCGGACACCAGATGCGCGTTTCCTGCTCGCCCACGGAGTCCTTCAGGTCGAGGCCATACGACGCGGCCTCGTGGGCGAAACGCGTCGCCAGCACGCGGCGCAAAGCCACCTTGCCGCGATGCAGGCGGACCGCCAGTGTCCCTTCGCTCACCCCCAGCCGCGCCGCGACCTCGACCCGCGGCAGCCCCTCGACGTAGTGCTGCATCAGCGCCTGGCCTGTCGCAGCCGGGAGCAGGGCTAGCGCCCGGTCAAGCAGGTCCGCCAGTTCGTCGCGCTCTAGCTGGAGCTCCAGGTCCACGTCATCCGGGAGATCCTCCAGCGGTGAAACGGCCGGCGCATCGGGCGGTCTGTGAATGTCGACGACGCGCCCGACCTCACGCTGGCGCCGCCGCGCCCACATGAGACACCGTCGGCGCGCGATGCCGGCGAGCCACGCCGGCCGCGCCGCCGGATCGCGCAACTCGTGCGCGTGTTGCCAGGCGATGATGAGCGTCTCCTGCGCGAGATCCTCCGCGGTCGCCCGGTCAGAGGTAAACCGAGTGCAGAGCCGGACCAACCATGTCCATTCCGGCAAAAGTGGGGTATGCCCATCGGCCCCTTCGGTATGCCAGAGTGCGCTCATGTGTGCTTCGCTCATCCTTACACCTCAATGGGCATCTATAGCCCATCATATAGAGGTTGCTCGGAAGGCATGAAACATTACGCGCTTTTTGCGACCGCACCCATATGTCAGCGACATCTTGTCGGGACAAACGTGACGGATGTGCAGCGGTGACCCCACGAGACATGGGCGCGCGCCACTTTCTCGCGTTGGCGTGCCACGGACGCGTCGTATCTACTGGGAGCGCCGGCGCTCCCAGTTGACGCGAAAAAGTGGCGCGCGCTCGTCAAAAGTTGGTAGATGGCGGTCTACTCAGCCCCGACCGCAGTTGTCACGGTCTCGGGCGTCGTGGTGGTGGCGTCCGTGACGTTGGGGGTAGCGGGAGCGGCCAGGATGGGCTCTGGCGCGGTCCGGGCCTGTGCCGCGGCCGCGGCGGCAAGATCGCGCGGACGCGGCTTGCGCTCCTTGATGCGGGCGGATTTGCCCTGGCGCTCGCGCAGGTAGTAGAGCTTGGCGCGGCGCACGCGGCCACGGCGCACGATCTCGAACCGATCGACGCGCGGTGAGTGCACCAGGAAGGTGCGCTCCACGCCAATACTGTTGAAAGAGATCTTGCGCACCGTCACGCTCGTCGCGTTCTGCGCACGGCGCAGCGAGATAACGACGCCCTCAAAGATCTGTATGCGCTCCTTGTTGCCCTCGATGATACGGGCGTGTACCCGTACCGTGTCACCCGGACGCAAGTCCGGAATGTCGTCGCGCATCTGCCTCTGCTTGACCAAATCCAATAGATTGCTCATCGTCGCACATCCTTTCGGCAAAAATGGGCCACCGTCCCTGGCGAGGAGATGGCAGTATATCGGTAAAAGGCGCCCCGAGCGGCGAGAAGACAACCTACGCGGGTGCGAAAGCGCTCGTCAGCCCTTTTTAGGGCATGACGATTGCACACTGAACCGTCGTGCAGTATACCATACGCGGATTTTGTTTATCCTTAAAGTGTGACGGTACAAGCAGCAACATCATCCTGGCCCATTATCGGGCACGAGCGCGCGGTGCGCGTTCTGGCGCGGGCGGCGCGCGCCGAGGCGCCCGCCCACGCCTACCTCATCACGGGACCCGCGCACGTCGGTAAGCATACCCTGGCGCGCGAGTTGGCCGCCGCGCTCAACTGTCAGGCCGCGCCGGAGGAGCGGCCCTGTCACGCCTGCGCCAGTTGCCGCATGACGCTGCGTGAGGCGCACCCCGACTTCACGGTAGTCGAGCGTACCGAGGAGCGGCGGCTGCGCGTGGAAGACGTGCGCGACGCGCGTGGCTCGGTCGACTGGCGGCCGTACCAGGGCCGCTTCAAGGTCTATCTGTTCCCTGAGGCCGACGACTGGGGTAACGTCGACGCCTCCTCCAGCGCGTTGCTCAAGACGATCGAGGAGCCGCCGCCGCAAGTCGTGATCGTGCTGACGGCCACAAGCGTTGAGACCATGCCCATCACGGTCGTGTCGCGCTGCCGGTCCGTACCCTTACAGCCCGTGGCGCCGCCTGCGCTGTCCACGGGCCTACAGGAACTCTACGGCGCGCCGCCCGAGACCGCGCGCCGCCTGGCGGCGTTGTCGAACGGCCGGCCAGGCTGGGCGATCGACGCGCTGAGCACGCCCGAGCTCGTCGCGCGGCGCGAAGAGGAGATAAGCCAGGTGGTCGCGCTCTCCGAGGGGCCGCTGGGAGCGCGGTTATTGCTCGCCGGCGAAGCCTGTCGGGGCGGCAACTTCCTGGAAAGCCGCGCGTTGTGTCTGCGTGTACTGGAGGATATGACGGCGTGGTGGCGCGACCTACTGATCGTGTCGTCCACACTGGATGGCGCGCCAGCAGGGCGCGCGAGTTATCGGACGCCCGCGCTCCCAGATCATGTACGCGCCTTGGGCGCATCGGATACGTCCGATGCGTTTATGTCCGGTGTGCTGACGCACACGGACCGGCGCGATGAACTGGAACGCCAGGCGGCGCGGCGTGGCCGCGCCAAGATCGCGCGGGGTCTGCGCGAGATCGAAGTGACGGCGGGGGCGGTCGAGCGCAACGTCACGCCGCGCCTGGCTCTGGAAGCGCTTTTGCTGCGCTTGAATTGAGATTAAGAGTGGATTGTGATCGTGCCTGAGCGTGTGGCCGGCGTCCGGCTTGACCCCAACAGTCCCGTGACCTTCTGCTACACGTCGCTGCCCGCGCTGGAGCGAGGGTGGCGCGTGACCGTCGCGTACGCGGATGGGGCGCGCGAGGGCATCGTGGCGATCGCGCCGGACGCGATCATCGCGGCCCCGCCGCTTGATGACGCGCCCCGTATCGTCGGCGTCGTAGCGCGAGAAGGCGTAGACGAGGACCACGCAATCGCGGAGAACATCGTCTTCTTGCCGGCCGCGGAGGGCGCGGTCGGCCCGTCCGATGTCCGGGAGGCGTTGCGGTTGGCCGCGCTCCCGCTGCCCGACGCGCCGCCGGAGCGGCGATGACCGTCAGGGACAAGGTAGGGCGGCCGGCCATGGCGGCGCGGATAGTCCCGGACCGGGACAGGCCAACGTCCGTCGTGACACTGGGGCTGCTGCTGGCGCTGGCCCTCGGCATCGTCTACGCCCTGACCTCGGCCGGCCGACTCGTTTCGCTCGACGGCGGCGTGATGTACGATACGGCCACGCGCATCGTCGACCAACGCACCCTAGCGCTGCTCCCGCACCACCACGGCATGCCCGGCGTAGGAGGAGGCTACTACTCCAAGTACGGCATCGCCCAGAGCCTGGCCGAGATCCCCTTGTACGCGGCGGGACAGGCGCTGGCGGCACCTATCGCCGACCCGCTCGGCCACAAGATAGCCATGGCGCTGACGTTATTGACGAACTCTGTCATCACGGCCCTCGCCGTGCTGCTGTTCTTCCTGCTGGCCTACGAACTCGGGGCCGGGCGGCGTGGCGCGACTGTCGCGGCGCTCTTGATTGGGCTGGCCGGTCCCTACTGGCCTTACGCCAAGACCGACTTCAGCGAACCGCTCTCAGCGCTGGCCCTCACCGGCGCCGTGCTATATCTGGTGCGGGCGCGGTCCCACGCGGGGACCGTGTCCTACGTGGTGTCGGGTCTGTTCATCGCCGTGGCGCTGCTGACCAAGCTGACCGCGATCTTCGCGCTGCCCGCGCTGGGTCTGTACGCCCTCTATATCGCGCTCGATATGGCGCCCCGACGTGGACCACGGCTCGTGCATAATCGGCAAGCGCCACTGGGAGCGCGGACCTCGTGGCGGCGCTGCCTCGCCTCGTCGCGTGGGGCGCGCCCATCGCGGCGGGGCTGGCCGCGGCGGCGGCCTACAATCTGGCGCGTTACGGCCGGCTGACCGATACGGGGTACCGCTCGCCCGAGGACCTGCCGTTCCACGCGCCGCTGCTAACCGGATTAGAGGGGCTGTTGGTGAGTCCCGGCAAGGGGCTGTTATGGTACTGCCCGCTCGTCATCCTTGCACTGGCCCTGTGGCCGCTGTTGCTGCGCCGGCGGCGCGCCGAAGGACTGCTGGCGCTCGGCGCCATCGCGCCGACGCTGGTCGTCTTCGCGACATACCCCGTGTGGTGGGGCGGGCACGACTGGGGTCCGCGCTACCTGCTGCCCCTACTCCCGCTCGTTTTACTGCCGCTGGCGTTCGCGCCCGACGTATTGGCGCGCGCTGCGGTCGCGCGCCGGCTGGCGGTCGCGCTGGTGGCGCTCACGGTGGCCGTTCAGGTGCTGGGTGTTGCCGTCGACGGCGAGCGCTTCTTGCAGACCGGCTTTAATACACCCGTGCGGGAGCAACAGACCCTGTGGGTCGCGGGCGACTCGCCGCTGCTCGCACACGTCTGGCTGCTCGGCTACGACGCCGCGCGGGTGGCCGCGCCGGGCGCCGCGGCGGGGATGCTCGCCGGTTACCCGTGGCGGCATGCGGCGGGGACCTCGCTCAGCCAGCGCATCGCCATCGATACCCCCGACTTCGACTACTGGTGGTGGCAGTGGCTGGGGCGCTACGGGCTCAACCCACTCGTGGAGATCGCCGCCGCGTTGGCCGGGCTGTTCGTCTTGGGCGTCGTGGTGAGGCGCATGGCCGGTTTGTGTCGTTGATCGTCAGGCGGCGTTGATGCAGCCGCGGTAGTCCGCGACCACCGCCGGCGTGGGGATGACCGCGCTAGGACGGCCAAGCAGGTAGCCTTGGAGACCCTGCACTCCCGTCTGGTCGTTGTTGTCCCTGGCGCCAGCCCGTCGCGCCAGAGCCAGCATAGCGGTATCTTCGATCCCCTCGGCGATCACGTAGGCGCCCATCTCACAGGCGATAGCGATGATCCCGACCATGACGGCATACGCAGCCCTATCGGTGAGCGCCTTCACGAGGACTCCGCGATCAATCTTGACGTAGTCCACGGGCAGTTGGCTCAACATTTCTAACCCGGCATTACCCGCGCCGGTGTCGTCGAGCGCGAGCTTGAAGCCGAGCGCGCGCAGACGCGCCGCCTCGCGCACCACAATCTCGATGGACGTCATGGAACGCTCCGTCAGTTCCAGCACGACCTGCGCGGGCGATAGGCCGGCCGCCGTGACGGCATCGACGAGCGCTGTCCCCGCGAACGTGTCGAGATCGAGGGTCCGGGGCGAGATATTGAGGAAAAGCAGCGCGGTAGGTGGTAGCTCCGCGGCCCGCGCGAGGATAGCCGTGCAACAGAGCGCGTCCAGATCATGCGCCCGTCCAATGTGCTCCGCGATGTCAAACGCCTCCTGTGGGCCGGCGAAGCCGTAGTGCGGCGCGGGGCGGGTCAGCGCTTCGAAGGCTAGGATGGCGCCACGATCGATATCCCAGATCGGCTGGAAGACGACGCTCACCCCGCCCTCGGCCAGCAGACAGCGGAGGGCTTGCGCCTTGGCCGCTGGCAGGATCGAGGCGCTCGCGCGGATCTCCTCGAAAGCCACGATGGTGTTGCGCCCATGCCGCTTGGCCTCGTAGAGCGCGGCGTCGGCTTGTTCCTGCAATGTGGTGGGATCGCCCTGACCGGGTACAAGCGCCGCCACGCCGATGCTCACCGTTGTCACGCACAGGTGGCGCTGTACGTCACGGCGCAGACGCTCCAACACGACGCGCGCATCGGGCAGCGTCGTGTTGGGTAGCACCAGGGCAAACTCATCACCGCCACGCCGGTAGGCGCGGTCCTCGGCGCGGGCTCCGTGTAGCAGGGCGGCCAGCGAATTCAGCACACGGTCACCGTGGATATGTCCATGCTGATCGTTGATGACCTTGAACTCGTCGATGTCGACAAGGGCCAGTGTAAGCGGTTTGTCGTGGCGGAGGGCGCGCGAGACCTCGCGATGATAATCTTCTTGGTACGCGCGATGGTTGCCCAGCGCGGTCAAATGGTCGGTGAGCGCGGCGTGTTCCAGTCGTACCAGTTCCGCCTGTATGGCCTCGTCGATACGCCGCCTGTAGCTCCGCATAATGTATGCGAAAACGCCGAGCAGCAGCAAACCGAGGGCAAAGACGACGGGGGTCGCCACGACCACCGTCTGCTGTAGACGATCCAGAGCGGCCAGGTGTTGGAACGCCTCTTGGCGATGTATCGTCGCCGCGGCATCGACTTGCTGTTCAATCAAGATGAAGACAGGTTCGGTCTCCGCATAATCAATGTAGGCGACGCGCGGCTGGTCCCGCGTGTCGACGGCCGCGAACAGGTCGTCCGCGGCCGACAGATAGCCCTCATGGGTCAGGAGTACTCTATCCACGAGGGCTTGGTCGTCGGCGCCGCCGATACGCCGTGCGGCCTGCAGGGCGTCAACAAGCGCGCGCCCCGCCGCGCTATGGGCGGCGTGAATGTCGCGGCTGGGTTCGACACGATACTGGTGCGCCAGCGATTGCTCGGCCCCCACCCAATAGCGCGCCTGCTGGTAGTCATCGCTCAGAGACACGGCGGTACGCGCGCTCCTGGCTACGGTTTGCGTCGTCACGGCCGTCCATACGGCGAACGCGGTGAGAGCAAGCAGGATGGCGGCCAGGCCGGGAGAGGCCAGGCGCTCAAATCCGGTGCGTTGCATAGAGCGATCTCTACTTCGCGGCTGTACGCCGCGCTAAAGGGGTGAACACGTTCCCTGAGTAGGGTTACTATCTGTAGATAGTATCGACGGTGTGTACACCGCGCTCCATCCCCTACTTAGGCTAGTACCGTTCGCCTAAAAACATGCCGCACCTTAATATGAACCTGAGCCCATACATCCATGACCGCCTGCACCGCCTCCGGTGATGTAGGTGTCGGTGTACGGGACGCCCTGGCTCTTGATCGAGCCGTTGGCGTTGAGCGTTGCCGTCACCACGCTCACCTGCGCCAACTCCCCGTCACGGTACTGGAAGCGCTCGTCGTTCACGACCGTCCCGCTCATGACGACGGTGTAGCGCGCGCGCAGGCCGTCGGCGTTGTACCCAAACGCGATGGTGATGGGCACGCCGCATTCCAGGTGCGTGATGGTGATCGGCCGCTGCTCGGCGTCGTACTGGAGATGGTCGTTGATGGCGGCGGTGTCGGTGTAGGCGCCATTGACGGGCGAGGTGATGGCCGTGGTGTCGCCGTTCCCGTCGTAGCCGTAGTAGGTGTCGGTGTTCTTGTAGCGGTCCGACGCCGGCACGTTGGCTTGCTGGAAGGTGGCCTGTGTCACCTCATTGGGTTGCGTCGGGTTGTAGGCGTAGACCTCGGGCGCCCCGTTGTCGGCGACCTGGGAGGTGACGTTGCCATTGTTGTCGTAGGTCCAGCGGTCACAGTGGTCGCCGGTGTTGCGCACCTCCACCTGTGGCCCGCAGTCGCTCGTCAGCCGCCCCGCCCCGTCGTGCGCGATGGCGTCGCTGCCGGAGATGGTGCTCGTGCTGGTGGTCCAGCCGGCCGCGTTGTAGCCGTAGCCGTACGCGGTCGAGAGGGTCGTCGTGATCACGCCGGTATTCGGGCCGGACACGTTGAGGCTGGTCAGCGCGCTGTTGGCGTCGTAGTTGGGCGCCTCGCTCACCCCACCGGGTAGCGTGACATTGGTCGGCAGGTCGTCGGCGTTGTAGGCGTACTGGCTGGTGTACGGCCCCGCGCCCCCGTAGCTCTCACCGATTGAGGTGACGCGCACCGCGGCGTCGAGCTGCATCGTGACGGGCGTGCTGCCGTCCACGATGGTCTCGCTGCGCTGCTGGCCCGCCGCGTCGTAGCCGTAATTGGTGGTCAGGCCGTCGTCGGTCGCGCTGGTGTCCCAGTCGGCCGCGTTGTAAGCGTTGGCGACCGTGTGCGTCTGGACCTGGCCCGGACTCGTGCTGTCGCTCGTCTGCGTGGTCTGGCGCAGTGTGTTACCGTCGGGGTCATACTGCATCGTGGTGGTGATCGTGGTCGTCCCGGTCGGCGGATAGCTCACCGCCACGCTCTGGACAGCGCGGTTGTCGCCGTCGTACTGCGTCGTGGTAGTGCGGTTATCCGCGTCCATGGCCACCGTCTGGTTGCCCGCCTGATCGTAGCCGTACGCCTCGTAGGAGGGGTGCGTCGCCGCCTGCGTCTTGGTCAGGGGACCGGGATCGATTTCCACGTTGGTCAGCCGGTCGGCGGCGTCGTAGACGTTATAGACCACGTCGCCGGTGGGCTGCTGCGTCTGGGCCACGTTGCCGTCCTGGTCGTAGCGCGTGAGCGTAGTCAGCGCCGAGCCCGCCACGTTGGCCGTGTTCGTCACCACCGTCGAGGTGATCACACGGTCCTGGGCGTCGTAGCCCAGTGCCTGCAGCGCGACGACAGTCCCGTTGGTGCGGTCGGTCGTGGTCATGGCGACGGCGTTGCCGGCGGCGTCGTAGGCGGTCTGCATCGTCCCTGTCGCCGGGTTGGTCGTCTGGATCGGCCGCCCCGCTGCGTCGTACCCAGGCGTGGTGACGTTGCCCTGTGGGTCCTGCGTCGCCGTCAGCTCGTCGGCCGTATAGGTCGTCACCGTCGTGCCGCTGACGGGGTTGGTCGTGTTGACCTGCCGGCCCAGGGGGTCGTAGCTGCTGGTGGTCGTGGCGCCGGTGGCGTCAGTGGTGCGCACCACATTGCCGTCGCCGTCGTAGCTCGTCGTCTCGCGGATGGCTGTCGTGGGGATGACCTCAATGCCGCTGACCTTGGCGTTATCAACGACGCTGGTGTACTGGATCGTCAATTGACCGCTGCTGTCGGCGTTGACGGTGAACTCCTCGACGATGGCGCGATCCGGCCCACCGGCCGCGGCGTAGATGTCGAAGTTGGTGAGCACCGGTGCCCCGTTGATGGCCACGTTGAAGACGCGCTGGCCGGGCCCCGTCGGGAAGGAGGGGTTCTGCTCGGCGAAGTGCAGCCGCACGCGGTAGGCCCCACCTGGCGTGAGTCCCGGCACGGTGTAGCTGAAGTTCCCGTAGCGTTCGGTCTGGTAGACGGCCTGCGGGGCGGGGTTGACCACCCCACTCGTGTCGATAGCGGCGCCGCTGCTGTAGGTGTTCCCGCCGCTGTAGTCGGCGTCGGCGCCGAAGCTGCCCGCGCTTCCCCCGTCCGCGTTGAGGGCCACGCTCGGCATGGTAGCCAGCGGCGCGTTGTAGAGGGCAACCGCTGGCGCGGTGGTCTGGACGAGCCGGCCCAGGTGGTCGTAGGTGTCGGTCGTGCCGGCGTGGTTGGCTGAGACAGAGGCGGTGCGGTGGCCGTCGGCGTCGTAGGCGCTGTCAGTGGTCACGGGAGCGGTCGCCGTGTACCCGTTGAGCGTGGTGGTGAGGGGCGGGCGCCCTCCGCCACCAGGTCGCCCCGCGGGTCGTACGTCGTGTGGCTGGTGTAGAGGCCGTTGGGATCAGCCAGCGTGGCGTTGCCGCTGGCGTCGACGCTGACGCCGCGCCCGTCGGTGCTGCTGACGCGCTCTCCGTATTGGTCGTAGGCGTTGATGCGGCCCCGCCACGTCGTCGGGCACTGTGCCTGGCAGGTGTTGCTGGTGGTCTGCTCGGCCATGGCGACGACGCTGTGGTGGCCGTCGTAGGTGTAGCGGGTGACGCCGCCTTCAGGCAGCCCCGTGGCTACGAGGTCGTGTGTGGTGGGGTCGTAGGTGTGTGTGATGACGGGCGAGACTAGCGTGGCGTTGAGCGGTGAGTAGGGCTGGATGGCCGGCTGGTCCTGCTTGATGAGCTGACCGACCGTCCCGCTGATGCCGATGGGGCCGCTGTAGCCGCTCGGCCCGATGTACTGGTACATATCCGTCGTCGTGTTGCCGTTGGCGTCGGTGTTGCTCGTCACGTCGTGGTCGGCGTCGTACGTCGTCGCCGTGCTGTGGCCCAGCCCATCCGTCACGGTGATCAGCTCGCCCTGCCCGTCAAGGGTATACGTCGTGGTCAGCGCCGCGCTCGTGCCCGCGCCCGCGATGACCTGCGTCTGCCCCGACCCGTAGCTGTACTGCGTCGTATAGCTCGGCGTGTAGCCGGGCTGGCCCAGCGTCCCCGAGGCCGGGCTCGTCACCGCCACCACGCGCCCGAGGGGATCGTAGCCCAGCGCCCAGGTGCGGTTCGCGGCCGTCGTGATGCTGATCAGTTGCGTGCCGCTGTAGCCGAAGGTCGTGGTCACGGCGTCGGGGGCGCCCGCGCCGAGCATCCGGGTCGTGAGCTGACCACTGCCGTTGTAGCCGTAGGTGACGTGCTGGCTGCCCGCCGCGCCGCGCCCGCCGCTCTGCCATAGGGGGCTCTGCGCCTCGCTCAGCAGGCCGTTGGTGTAGCCGAAGGCCAGGCTACGTCCCCCGCTGTTGGACTCACCGCTGGGGCTCGTGGCGCTGCCCGCGCCGTAGCTCAGGCTATTCTGGTTGCCGTAAGCGTCCTGGTCGGCGGTGAGGCGGCCCTGCCCGTCGAAGGTCCAGGTTTCGCTCGTGAGGAAGTCCGTCAGGGTGTAGCCCGCCGTCGAGGTCGCGAGCTGCCAGGGCTGACCCGGCGGCGTGACGTAGGCGGTGTAGGGCGCGGTGGCCGTGAGGCTGCCCGTGTATTGGAACGGCCAGATGGCGCCGCCCACGTCGCGGTAGCGGACGGTCCCGGTAAGGATGCCGCTCATGCTCGGCGCCAGGCTGGAGACCCAGCCCTGCTGGGCTAGGGCAGGAGCCTGGGCCAGCGTGCTGTCCCACGTCCGCCGGAGGGTGAGGTCGGGGCCGCGACCGGGGATGGCCATGTCGGTCGTGCCGACGTCGACGTGCCCGTCGGCGAGGTCCACCACGAGGTCGACGCCCCCGCCGATGGTCCCCATGCCGCCGCTATGCGGATGCCAAGGTACGTCCCCGCTCGCTGCGCCTATGATCTTGGCCACGAAGGCGTCATATCCTCCTTGCAACGATGCTTGAGCAGCGTTACCCCCGTCGGGAAATTGGTCGAGTGTGTGTACCCGGTGATGTAGGCGGCGCCGGCGGCATCCACCGCGATGCCGTAGCCGTAGTCGTCGCCGCTCCCGCCCAGGTAGGTGCTATAGCTCAACACGGGGTCAATGACCAGCGGCTTGTTCTTGTCATAGTCGCTGACCGCGAAGCTGACCCGCCCTCCCGTCGCGAGGACGTAGCGCGCGGGAACAATTCGTCTCTGGCCGTTAATCTCTTGATAGGCCAGGGGCGCGTGCTGCGCAACCGTCCCGACCGCCGTCTGGAGCACGAGGTTGCCGTCGGCGTCGAGATTGGCTCCCCGCGCTCCCTCGACGCTCACACTGATCGCGCCCCGATCGGCCCCCGGCGCCACTTGCCAATCGTACTCTAATTGGCCGACATGGCCGTAATAGACGAGAGCGATATCGGGATACATGTTTCCGTAGGACACTTTAGCGAACGTGGGGATGCCGGTTTCCCATTTTCGGGAGTCGTTGCCGATGAAGTAATTGACGATGCCGGGCAATTGATTCTCGCCCACGACCTGTGGGTTGGCGTGCGCGCCCTCATAGCGCAGGCGCACGACGGACGCGCTGAATGCGTCGGTCTGCGTCAGGGTGTCGGTGTGCAGCAGGTCGTGGCCAAGGCCGGGCTCGAACGGATGGCCCGACGCGTGAACATGGGGCTGGCGCAGGACCAGCGTGGCGTCGGCGCCGGTGAGGAATAGGGTGAAGCCCGGTCCGTGGGATAGGAACTGCACGTCACCGCCGCCCGGCCCGGCTTGCCCTTGATTCGGCTCGAATGAGAGGGGCAGATGGCCGTAGGCGTTCTCCGTCGCGGTCAGACCGGCCACGGCGTTGAGCGTGGCCACGGTGGAACTCACCGGCTCACCTGTGATCGTCGGCGTCAAGGACGGTAGGGCCGGGGCGGTCGCGCTAGGCGCGGACGCCGCGCTCGTGGCCGTCACCACGAGCGTTGTCGTCGCGGGCAGCGTGGCGTCGGGCAGGGCAGGGACGCTGGGGCGCCCCATTGGTGTGCCGGACACCGTGGCAGTGGGGCTGAGGCTGGAGGTCACCGTGCCCGTCGCCGTGACAGTCGCGGAGGCGGAAACTGTCGCGGTCGTGGTGGACGTGGCTGTGGCCGAGATGGTCGCTGGGGCCGTGGCGGCAGTCGTCCCGGAGGGAGAGGCCGTGGCGGCGCCGAGCGGCAGGCGCGGGCCGACCGCGTCACGCGCGGCGAACGCCGGGGATGGACGCGCCTGTGCCACTGGCGCCAGCGTCAGTTCCGCGATCAGCCCGCACAGCATCACTACTTTGACGACATCCCTCGCCCGCACTCGCACACGCATCGCCCTACCCTCTTCCGCTTTCGCGTCGCCTCCCTCGGACGACGACGCTGTGTCTTCCCAGCGCCGCGGGTCCCCACGATGGGAGCCGGCGGCCGGTCGTACGACTACTGTATCTGTTAGGGCGCGCCACTACAAGTGTAAATCTTCACATGTCGCACATTTGCATGGGACGGGGCGGCGGCCCGGCCGGGCGCGAGCCATAGCGATGCGGCTATGGCTCGCATGTGCGCTCATGGCGCGCCGCCAGGAGGGTTAGTCCGGCCGCGTCGCGGACGACGGTCCCGCGGCGATGCGCGCGCTCATCGATCAGGCCCAATGAGGCGAAGTGGCGCAAGAACTTGTTGACCTCTTCGCGGCTGGCGTTGATCAGCCAGCCCAACTCCTGCTGCGTTTCCTCGACGCGGCGCGTCTCGTCGCCGGGACGGCTTTCGTCGCTCTTTTGCGGCAAGGTTGCCAAGCCGTCGCTTAACCACGACTATAACACGATGGCCTGCCCGCGTTCAAGGCGGCGAGCGTTTACGCGAGCCCTTGACCTTCCGGGGCAGCCTCACTATAGTTGAAGGTACGGCGGGGTGTAGCGCAGTTGGTAGCGCACGGCGTTTGGGACGCTGGGGCCGGAGGTTCGAGTCCTCTCACCCCGACTAGAGCTTTCAGCCATCAGCAGTCAGCGATCAGCTTTCCGTTGGTTGTTGTGAAGCCTACCTCCTGTTCGCGCGCGGCGACGGCCGAACATCTCTTTTAAAACGCTGACTGCTGATGGCTGATCGCTACATGCTCCACCTCTTTTACGGCGAAGACGACTATACCGTGCGCGCGCTGGGAGCCGCAGCCGTGGCGCGCTATGCCGATGAGAGCCTGTTCGGAGCGCAGTGCCTCGACGGCGCCACGGCGACGTGGGGCGACATCGTCGCGGCGTGCACCGTCCTGCCGTTCCTCTTCGCCCACCAAATCGTACGCGTGGATGGCCTCATCACCGCGTCGACGCGCCGGCGCTCCGCGAGCGGCGACGAGACCGCGAAGCCGGGCGTCAGCCCCGATGGCTTGGCCGCTTTGGTCAAGGAGATGCCCGAGACGACGGTGCTGATCCTGGAAGAGCCGGCGCCGCCGCGCGCCAGGGACGACTACAAGAAGGCGGGCGGCCTGCAGGCGGGCAACGCCCATATCAAGGCGCTGACCGCGCTCGACGTCCCCATGGACATCCGCGAGTGCCCGCGCTTGGAGGGGCGCGCGCGCGCGCGGTGGGTGCACGAGGAGGTCAAGCGGCGTGGCGGCGCCATCGAGCCGGACGCGGTCACGAGTCTGGCCGAGCGCCTGCCCGATTCGCTGTGGCCGGTGTCGGGAGCGATCGACACGCTGCTTGCTTATGTCGGTCCGGGAGCTTCGATCACGCGGAGGGCGGTCGAGGAAATGGTCGCGCCCGATGAGGACGAGAACGCGTTCCACCTGGGCGACGCTATCGTAGAGAAGAACCCCGGCCGCGCGCTGATGGTGCTCCACGGCCTCATGAGCGGCGGCATGGTGGTTGAGCAGATCATGGCTATGCTGACGGGGCGTGTGCGCGACTGGACGCTGCTGACGGCCTTGAAAGCCGAGCGGACGCCCGAGGACGCGGCTATCAAGCGGTTGGGCTGGAATGCGGGCAAGTATCGTATGGCCGCACGCGCCGCGGGTTCGTTTGGGCGGGGTGAGTTGCCCCGCGCCTACCAGGCGCTCGTGGCCGCCGACGAGGCGCTCAAGAGCCGGCACGACGACCAATTCCTGATTCTGGACATGCTCGTCTTTATCCTGACCACGCGTGGCGATCCCGAGGCGCTGCGCACGATGTTTCCGATTCCCCAACTCTGATCGACCCAGGAGGCGATGATGGCCCAGGAGCACGACGAGGCGGAGACGGAGCCGGTCCGCTACTGCGCGCGCCACCCGGCCGTCGAGACGGTCGTGTCGTGTGGACGTTGCGGCCAACCCATCTGCCCACGCTGCATGATCTTCACGCCGGTGGGCGCGCGCTGTCCGTCCTGCGCCCAGTTGCGGCGGCTGCCGCAATACGTCCTGACGCCGCGCGTCTACGCCCGTGTCGTGCCCGGCGCGCTGCTGCTGGCGCTCGGCATCGGGTTTCTGCTCAGCTTCGTGCCCGGCGTTGGGTTCCTGGGCGGCATCGTGGTCGGGTACCTCGTGGGTACGGGGCTGCGCCGCGTATCCGGTTACAAGCAGGGCCGCGAGATGGAGATCATCGCCGGGGCCACGGTCGTGCTGACCGTCCTGGCCGGCAACCTGTTCAGCCTAGTGCGCTATGGCTCACACGTCGGCGCCGCGCTACGTGTCGTGTTTAGCGCGCAATTCCTCGGCGTCGACGCCATTGGGATCGTGATCGGAATCTACATCGCGGTACAGCGGCTGCGCTAACATAGCTGACAGCTGTCAGCTGACGGCCACTAGGACACGTTGGCTCAAATAAGCTTGCAATCGGCGTGGAGCCTGCGACTGCCTCCCCGGAGGGGACCCCGATGGCAGCGCACGGGCACTGCGGCGCCTCGGTGATTGCATAGTGCAGGATTAAGGAGCTTTCTTTGCATGCTGACGCACAACCGACTGCGGTCGACCGGTCGCATAGCTTTGCCCGCTGCAAACAGACCGCCTTAAGACGACAATAGGTATGTCGGCCAAGCTGTACTAGGTCGGCGGCGGCGGCGGGATTGTCCCGTGTGGGCAGACCGGAACGGAAGTTTTCCACCCCGCGCTCACCCCGCCGCGCGGCAGGCATCGGCCGACGCGCCGCACAGCGCGTCCGTCAGCCTGTGTGCGCTCGCCGTCTCGCCCGCCATGGCGGCCCAGCGCGCCGCCGCGGACAGATTGTCCGCCTCCCGCGTCAATCGCGCGGGCCACATCGCGCGGCCCTGCCCGGCGTGCGGCTCGTCCGCGGCCTCCACGATGGACAGAAAATAACGGGCGTGCCGCCGTCGCGCCGCCTCTTCCTCCCTGCTGTCTCGTAGGCGGCAGAGCGCGTACGCCTGCGCCAGTGGGGGCAGCGTCAGGCGCGACTCGCCCCCGCCGTGATCCATCGTCAGCACATAGTTGTCCACGAGGACGTTTAAGCGTTCGAAGGTATCATCGATACGTGCCGCAGGCTCGACGGTCGCGTCCACGCCCGTGCAGACGGCCGTGGCGGCCTCAAGCGTGCAGCCGCCCGCGCAGACGGCGAAGCGCCGGAACACGGCTTGCGTCGCCGCGTCGAGCAAGTCGTAGCTCCAGTCCAGGGACGCGCGCATCGTGCGCTGGCGCGGCGGCAGGTCGCAGGCCCCGCCCACCAACAGATCCAATAGGTGGAGGGGCGGATCGTCAGACGCCCGCTCCACGTCAGCCAACAGGGCCGGGAGCGGGAGCAGCCGCAGGCGGCCGGGACGGGAGGGGCGGTGTACAGCGTCGGGCAGGTGGAGCACTGGCTCGACCAGAACCCCGCGGCGTGGCGCGGACGCGTGGTGTTCGTGCGGGGCACGCCGACGACATCCCACTGGGAGACCAGCCCCATGGATGAGCAGGTTAATTTATATGTATGCTCGCCGCCGCAACCATGCGCCCTCTCCGTACCGACCGGACAGTTCGCCGAGATCTACCTCGTGGACACCGGGCTGTATCGACCCCATATCGCGACCCCTCACCCGCTTTTGCTCCGTGTGCCGCCCGTATCCTCCAACGCGCTGCTGCCCTTCCTGCGTCGCCTGCCCGCGATCGGCTCCTTGCTGCCCCCGCCGCCGCCCCCGCGGCGTTGGACACGGGGCGGTGTGCCGCATATCTACCGCATACAACTCCTCGGGACGAATCACGGCATCTGCCTGCCCCATTCGATGTTATGCGATGAGGCCGTGTTGCTGGATGCCCAGCCGTGAAGCGGTCTGGCGGCCGGCCAGGAGGGTCTGGCCGACGCCGCCAGGACACAATCGGGGTTCCCTCTGAGGAGGCAGTCGCAGGCTCCACGCCGATTGCAAGCTTATTTGAGCCAACGTGTATTAGCACGGCGCAGCAGGGCGCGCCGCACTTCAATGGTCCCCGCGATCCAGAGGCCGCCAAGTAGGTAACCGCCGAGCACGTCGGTTGGCCAGTGCTCGCCAAGGTAGACGCGCGAGGGGCCAACCAGGACGATAATCAGCGCCAGCAGCGCGAGGGGCAGGCCGCGCGCCGGTGAGCGGCGGCCCATGAGGAGGGCGCAGAAGGCGAATCCGAACAGCGTGGTGTAGTGGATGACGTGGCCGGATGGGAAGCTATAATCATGCAGACGCGCGGTGACATGCACCAGCGCGGGAGATGGCCGTGGCCGCGCGGTGAGGATTTTGACGCTGCCGCCGAGTAGCCCGGCCAGGAGTGCGGACAGCACGGCCAGCGCCGCGTCCAGCCGCTGCCCCAGCGCATAGAGGGCGATGAAGACGACGACAAACGTGAGCGGACTGAGCGGGGTGTAGCCAAGGTCGCTCTCGTTTGTGAGTATCCACCGATAGAGCGGGAGGTGTACGCCCTGGATAGCGCGCGTGACCGCGACATCGAATGGCAGGATCGCGTGCGTGGCGGCGAGGACGGCAAGGAACACGAACGCGGCCAGCCCCAAGACCAGTAACACGGCGTAGACGCGCACGAAAGCCGCGGTACGTCGCCGAGGCGCTACCCGGCGTGGGCTGGAGGCGGATGGGGCGTTCATCGCGGCAGCCGCGATCGCGCCGGCGGAACCAGCGCGTTATTCGCGTTGTTCGCGGCGTTATGGATCAGGATAGGTGTGGTCATAGGCGCCGCTGTCGCATGTTTGGGGCCACGACAGGGCGCGCCCTGTTAAGCTGAAGGCGCACGATTATTCCGTTGGAGAACTGATGTTGACGTTGTTGGAGGACTGTTGTTGGAAGATATAGCCGTTTTGCTGCCCGTACTTGGCGACGCCGTAACGTCATGGCCCCGCACCGGGGTTGTGCTGGTGATACTAATCGCCATTGCCCTAATCGCCGCCGCCGTCTTCGCCAACGTCCGCGGGACGGCCGTGGCGATGGCGCATGAACCGCTCGACGTCCCGGCGATCGCCGCGCCGTCGCATGAGCCCGTCATCAGTGACCGGCAACCGGCCGAGGGTGACGTGACATCACGAAATAACCAGCCCTATGCCCCTACGACCGGCGCCCCTATCGCCAGCGACCTCACCGAGGGCGAGCGTGAGCCGTTTGACATTTGATTGGCAGGAGCCGTTATTGCCGGCGTAGCATGTGCATGGCGCCGCGCAGACGCGGATAGAGCGCGCGGTAGACCGCGTAGGCCGCGTCGTAGCGGACGACAGCGGCGCCGCGCGGCTCGATAGGGGGGCCGTAGGCGACGGCCGCGCGGCAGGCCGTCGCGAGGTCGGGATAGAAGCCCGCGCCGACGGCGGCAAGGAGCGCCGCTCCCAGCGCCGATTGCTCGACCGTGCGTAATGGCGTGATGGGCCGCTTCAACACGCCGGCCACGATCTCTTGCATCAGCGGCGCGCGCGCGAGCCCGCCCGCCAGGATGATCCGCTCCGTGCGTACTCCGCCCTCCTGTAGCGGCTCCAGGGCGTGGCGCAAGCTATAGGCGATGCCTTCGAGAACGGCCCGCGCGATGTGCGCGCGCCCGTGGTCGAGCCGCAGGCCGATCAGGGCACCACTGGCGTCCGGATCAAGCAACGGGGCGCGCTCTCCGGCCAGATATGGCAGGAACAGTAGGCCGGCCGCGCCAGGCTCCGCCGTGGCGGCGAGGGCTATCACGCGCGCGCCGGCGTCCGGGCCGCGTTCATCGAAGAGGGTATCGCGCAGCCAGCGCAACGAGAGCCCCGCGCCAAGCGTAGCGGATAAGGCCAGGTAGACACCCGGCAGGGCGTGACAGAGCGTGCGCGTCCCAGCGGTGGGGTCCGGCAAGGGACTGTTTATTGGGGTGACGAGCTGGCCGCCCGTCGATAGGCTGATCAGCAGCGCGCCCGGCGTGAGCCGCCCCGCCCCGAGCGCGGCCATGGCCTGATCGCCGCCGCCGTAGAGCACAGGCGTCCCCGGTCGCAGGCCGGTCGCCTCCGCCGCCTCGGGGACGATGACGCCGGCGATGCCGGCCGAGGCGGTGAGCGGAGGGAATAGCTGGATGGGCAGACCGAGGGCGTTGCACGCCTCCGCCGACCAGTCCCAGGTCCGTAGATCGACCAGCGGGACGCCGCAGCCGTCGCTGGGTTCGGTGCCGCGCGCGCCCGTCAGACGGTAGCGCAGGTAATCTTTGGGCAGCAGCGCGGTCGCGGCGCGGTCCCACAGCGCCGGTTCGTGGTCGCGGAGCCACAGCAGTGAGGCCAGCATGAAGCCGGGCGAGACCCCACCGCCGAGCCGCGCGACGAGACCCCGCGCCTCCAGCGCGCTGTGGGCGCGCGCCGCTTCGGCTACGGCGCGGCCGTCGGGCCAGATAATGGCGGGGCGTAAGAGCTTGCCGGCCTCGTCGAGCAGCACGGTCCCGTGCATTTGCCCCCCGGCGGCGATGGCCGCGACATCACGCTTCGCGGCGCCGGCTTGGGCGAGCGCCGCGCGGAGGGCGGTACACGTCGCGTTCCACCAGTCATCGGGGTCCTGTTCGGCCCAACCCGGACGCGGCGATAGGATCGGGTAGTCGTGCGACGCCGTGGCGGCTACGACGCCGTCCTCGCCCAACAGCGCCGCTTTGACGCTGGATGTGCCAAGATCGATGCCAATCGTGTAGCGCATACTCGCCGGTGGAGCATATCTCGTACCAATGAATTGGGTGTGTTTCAAGTGGTTGAAGGGGCGCCTCCCCCTCTCCCGCGCACGGGAGAGGGGGTAGGGGGGTGCTCTTAGGGGTAGGTCTAACACAGTGCCATAGTAATCATGGGCGGCAAAACGTGATGATGAGTCGTTCTGTGGCCCTATGAAGGGGCACTATCCCCTTCGACCCGCCTAATTTGCTCGGATAATACTATGGCACTATGGCTAACCTACCCCTGAAAGGTAGGGGGGTGAGGGCCGCCCTAACCGGCGTGTACCGTCGGCTGCATGCCGGGACCCCATGGAGAGTGGTCGAGCCACTGTTGTAGGGTGGGCGCGGGGAGCGGCCGGCTGAGGTAATAGCCCTGCGCCAAATCACAGCCCATACCGGTCAGCGCGTCCCACGACGCACAGTCCTCGACACCCTCGACCACGACGCGCAGACCTAAATGGCGGCTCATATCGACGATGGAGCGGACGATCGCCGTGTCTTTGGCGTCGGCCGTCATGCCGAGCACGAATGATTTGTCGATCTTGAGCTCGTCGACCGGCAGGCGCCTGAGATAGCCGAGCGACGAGTAGCCGATCCCGAAGTCGTCGATGGCAATGGCGATGCCCTGTTCAGCCAGCCGCGTGAGCACCGCGCGCGCCTGAGCCGGCTTGGACATGAGTGTGCTCTCGGTGATCTCCAGTGTGAGCATGGATGGCGCGACTCCGTAGCGCCGCAACAGCCACGCCACCGTGTCGGGGAAGCTGGGGTCGTGCAGGGTGCGCACGGAGAGGTTGACCGCGACCCCGAGGGCATAGCCGGCGTCGCGCCACACGCGGCACTGGCGTAGCGCCGTTTCCAACACCCACTGTGTGAGCGCCGTGATGAGCCCGATCTCTTCGGCCAGGGGAATAAAGTCGGTCGGTGGAATGAGGCCGCGCTGGGGATGCTGCCAGCGCGCCAGCGCTTCGACGCGTTGAACACGTCCGTCGCACATCGTGACCTCGGGCTGGTAGTGCAACACGAGCTCATCGCGGGCGATGGCTTGACGTAGTTCGCTCGCGAGCATGAGACGAGCGGGGTTATGCTCGTCGTGCAGGAGATCGTAGAGCGCGTGGCCGCTCCCGGCGCGTTTGGCCGTGTACATGGCGACATCGGCGCGGCGCAGCAGTGTCGCCGCGTCGGCGCCGTGCTCGGGATAGAGCGCGATCCCGATGCTGGAGCGTACCTCGAATTGCCGCCCGTCCATCAACATCGGCATGGCAAGCGCCTGCAGGATCTTCTGCGCGGCGGCGATGGCTCCTTGTTCGCCAGTCTCTGGCAGGAGCACGGCGAATTCGTCGCCGCCCAGCCGCGCCACCGTATCCGTGGTGCGTAGCGCGCCCGATACATGCGCGCCGACATGCTGCAGCAGCAGGTCGCCGCAGTGGTGGCCCAGCGTGTCGTTGACTTCCTTGAAGCGGTCGAGGTCCATCAGCAGGAGGGCGACGGGCGCCCCGGCGGATTGCGCCTCGCGCAGGGCTTGGTATAGCCGGTTTTGCAGCAAGCTGCGGTTGGGGAGGTTCGTCAGCGCGTCGTGCAGCGCCTGGTGCTGCAGCGCTTCCTCGGCCTGCAACCGCTCGATGAACTGGCCGACCTGCACCCCGATGTGGTCAGCGCCTCCACCAGAGCGGCGTCCAACTCGCCGCGCCGGCGGCTGACGAACTGCATAACCCCGTGTACGTCGTTCATCCCTTGGATGGGGAAAGCCATGGCGCCGCACAGACCGGAGACGTACGCTCGCTGGGCGCGTGGAAGCTCCGAGCCGGCCACATCGGGGATGACCGTGGGCGCGCCGTCGAGCCACACACGGCCGGCCAAGCCGTCGCCGGGCGCGATCGTGCGGCCCCGCCACTCGTCCGCGAGCGGAATGGGTTCGATGTCGGGCTGATGCCAGACATCGCGGCACTCCAGTACCGCCCCGCTTGTGTCGACGCCCCAGAAGACGCCCAGGTCCCAATCGAGGTGCGTGCAGATCGTGCGCAGGACGATGGGAATGGCCTCATGGAGCGACGCCGCCGTAGATAGGGAGACCGTGGCGTCGTAGAGAAGAGACAGGCGCTGACGCTCGGCCCGTGTGGTCCTGGCGTCCTGATAGTGGTCCGTGACGTCGACGAAGGAGCTGATAACCTCGCGTACGCTGCCGTCGTCGTGGAGCAAGGGCACCGAGTCCGACCGCAACCAGCACACCGCGCCGTCGGGGCGTGTAATGCTGAAGATGATCTGGCGTTGCGGGCGCTTTGAGGCGAGTGCGGCGATGGCTGGGCGCTCGTCGGAGGGAAGGGGCGATCCGTCCAGGCGCATGGCCGCCCATGGCGTCTCCATCAACAGCTTGCCGCATACGGCCGCGGCGTCGACGCCGAAGATTTGCTGTGCCGTTCTATTGAATTCGACGATCCGGCCCGCCCCATCGACGACCAGCACGCCACACGGCAGCGCCGCGTAGATCGCGTGCAGACGGTCCTCTAGCGCTGTCTCTATACTCACGGCATGGGCAGGGTCAGACGCGACCCCCCGCGGCTACACGGTGACGACCAATTAGTCTGGTTCCACCGTAGCATGTGCTCATCTCGTCAACCATAGCACGACAGTACTACCGGGGACGTTTCCCGATTGTGGTCGTGGGCACCATTGACCTGGCCCTGAAGGACCATGGCAGGGACCAGACCTTAAAAGGTCTCTCGTGGGTCGATCCGGCGTAGACCCTTCAGGGTCCGTGCGCTGCCATGGTCCTCCAGGGCCAGGTCAACGGCTTTGGGTCACACGTCGAAGTACAGGTAGAACTCGTGCGGAGTCGGCCGCAGGCGCACCGAGTCGACCTCTTTGCGCGTCTTGTAGTCGATATAGCCGTCGATGAAGTCATCGTCGAAAACCCCGCCTTCGGTCAGGAAGTAGCGGTCTCCGTCGAGCGCCGCGAGGGCCTCGGGGAGCGAGCCCGGCACCGAGCCGATCTCGGCGTATTCGGCGGGCGTGAGTTCGTAGATATTCTTATCGAGCGGACCCATGTTGTGCGCGCTGGGCGAGATCTTGCGCTTGATACCGTCCAGGCCGGCCAGGAGCATCGCCGAGAAGGCCAGGTAGGGGTTGCTGGCGGCGTCTGGGGGCCGGAACTCCACGCGCTTGGATTTGGGGTTGTCCGAGTACATGGGGATGCGGATAGCGGCCGAGCGGTTGCGCGCCGAGAAGACGAGGTTGACCGGCGCCTCGAAGCCAGGTACCAGCCGCTTGTAGCTGTTCGTCGTCGGCGCGGCGAAGGCCATGATCGCCGGGGCATGCAAGAGCAGGCCGCCGATGTAGTAGCAGGCCAGCTCGCTCAACTGGGCGTAGCCGCGCGCATCGAAGAAAAGAGGCTGGCCGCCTTTCCAGAGACTCTGGTGGACATGCATGCCTGAGCCATTGTCCCCGTAGATCGGCTTCGGCATGAACGTGGCGACCTTACCATGGTTGAACGCGACGTTTTTGACGATGTATTTGTACATCATCAGCTTGTCGGCTGTGGTCACCAATGTGTCGAATTTGATGTCGATCTCGGCCTGCCCGGCCGAGGCGACCTCGTGGTGCTGGCGCTCGACGGTGATGCCGGCTGACTCCATGGTCAGGCTCATCTCGTTGCGGATGTCCTGGAACGTATCGACGGGCGGGACCGGGAAGTAGCCTTCTTTCGGCCGGATCTTATTGGCCAGGTTCGGCGCGCCGTTAGTCCGGGCCATATTCCAGCTAGCCTCGCGCGAGTCGACGGCGTAGAACTGTGACTGTGGCGAGGATTCGTAGCGCACGTCGTCGAAGACGAAGAACTCGGCCTCAGGCCCGAAGTAGCTCGTATCGGCGATGCCGCTGTCGCGCAGATAGGCTTCGGCGCGCTTGGCGATCGATCGCGGGTCGCGCGCATAGGGTTTGAGCGTACCCGGCTCGACGACATCGCAAACGAGGCTGAGCGTAGGCGTGGCGCCAAAGGGGTCGACCACGGCCGTGTTGGCGTCCGGCATCACGAGCATATCGCTATCGTTGATTTCCTGGAAGCCGCGGATGCTCGATCCGTCGAAACCGAGACCATCGTCAAAGAGGCCGGCGTCGAACTGCGAGATGGGGATCGTGAAGTGCTGCCATGTGCCCGGCACATCGACGAACTTGAAGTCGACGACCTTGGCGCCGCTATCTTCGGCCAGCTTCATCACATCGTCAGGGGTCATGTGTCCTCCTCCGTCAGAGGGGCCGCGCGGAGCGCGTGCCCCGATAGGGAGCGCAGGGCTCCCGTACCATGAGCAACGTCGCTCGAGAGCTTCCGTCGTCGGAGGAGTCGGACGCGTCGATGCGTCCTATATCAGTAGTTAGTAGCTAGTGGCTAGTAGTTAGAAAACGTCTCTAGCAACTAACTACTAATGACTAACTACTAATGACTAACTACTAACTACTAACTACTATACTTGATGCGCTAGCAGAACCGCCTCGGCCACTTCGCGCATCGACTTGCGAGAATCCATGCTAAGCTTCTGGATACGCCGGAACGCGTCGGCCTCTTTGAGCCCTTGCGCGTCCATCAGCACGCCCTTGGCCCGGTCGACGATCTTGCGCGTTTCCAGCGATTCTTCGAGTGTCTTCACCTGCTCGCGCACGGCGCGAAATTCCTCGAAACGCGCCAGCGCGACTTCGATGGCCGGCTGGATATCGGAGTCACGGAACGGCTTGACCAGGTAGCCGACGACACCGGCCTGCTGCGCGCGTTCGACCAACTCTTTTTGGCTGTACGCGGTTAGTAGGACGACGGGCGCGATATTTTCGGCGGTGAGGATACGCGCCGCCTCAAGGCCGTCGAGCTCGGGCATCTTGATGTCCATGAGCACGAGGTCGGGCTGCTGTTCGCGCGCCAGCCGCACGGCGGTGGCGCCGTCGCTGGCCTCGCCGACGACATTGTAGCCGAGCGTGGTCAGCATCTCCCGCAGGTCGAGCCTGATCAGGGGCTCATCGTCCGCGATGAGGATGCGCCGCGCGGTCGCGGTCGTGTCAGGGATCGCTTCAACCAATAGCTAAACTCCTTCCATGCGCTAGTCGTGCAACTATGTCCGTATAGTACGGGGGCGCGGGGCGCGCGTCAAGCAGCTATCGTCCGCACGTTCGCATAGCGTCACTTTCAGCTATCCCCGCGCAAGGCGCGCACCTCCGCCTCGAGATCGGCCAGACGCCGGTCGCGCTCCTCAAGTTGCCGGTTGCGTTCGGCGAGTTGCCGGTTGCGTTCGGCGATGATGTCGGCGAACTCGGTGACGATGGGCACGAGCGTGCCGTCCTGGTCGTAGACGCGCAAGAGTAACCCCTGCGGCTCGAACGACACGCCGAGCGCCGCGCTCGTCCAGCGTCCATCGGGGGTAGGCTCCCAGGGCACGAAGCCGGACGCGCCGGCCCGCCGCGCCCACACCTGCGCGCCCAAAATGCCCCCCGTGGGATCGAACACGAGGTATTCCGTTATCCCTATCGCTTCGTACACACTCGGCTTGCCCGCGGGGTCGACAAGGTTGATGTCATTCCTGAGCGCCGTCGACGGGCTCGCGACTTCGATGGCCAGCACGGGCGGACCGTCGGACGCCAGGATGAGTGAGGTGCGCGAAGCGTTGGTCAGGGTCGGATGCACGCAGATGTCGGGGCTGGCTTTGGCCGGACGGGTGTTGCCGTGGCGCGGAATGGTGAGTTCGGTCTGATTGCCGATGAACCAGGGTAGGCCCCGATGAGGGCCACACAGTATGAGGTTGCCGTAGAGCGACGTGATCGCTGCCTGGTGCAAAGAAGATCCCACGAGTGTCTCCTCGGTGTCATCCTGAAACGTATCGAATTCCGGTCCCAACGCGACAAGCTGTGCGACCATACCCTAGCTCCCTATGTGCACTGTTCCTATACCCTCTGTCTATGGCCTTATTATGGACCATTTCGGCGCATCCATGTCGTGGGCACGGCGCGTGAATTATCGTAGGGGCGTATGGCTAGACGCCCGCGCTCGACCACCGGGCGTCTAGCCATACGCCCCTACGTGCCCCTTGACCCAATGGATAATTCACGCGCCCTGGGTGAATGGCTTTTCAGGTAGCCACGCGCCCATCGAGTATGCTACGGGCATGACTATTCAAACCGCTCTTTCGCGTGAGACACTGCGCGACGCTCGCGACGCCGCGTGCGGTCTGGCTCTCTTGCGCGGCGTGCTTGATGACGCGCCTGGCCGCGCTGTGCTAGCCCTGCTCACCGCGCTGACGACATCCGAATCTGACGCGATAGCCGTCGCCGAGGCCTACACCGATGCTTTCCGAACTCTGGCTGTGGCGGCCAACGACGATCCACTCGCCGATTTGCCCGACGCCTGGCAATCCCACCTCATCGCGCGCCTGCTCGACGACGACAATCCGTGGAGCGCCCAAGCCGAGACAGCGCGCGCCAGGGGCGTTCGCTCACCGGAGTCCGCCACCGCCGTCGCGCCGGGGCTGCGGGCGGCGGCGCGTTGTGAGTTGCGGGCGCTGCGACTGCTCTACGACCTCGATGCCGCGACGCTCTGTGACCTCGCACGAACGGCCGTCGGGGGGGGTATGCCGTCCTTGCGGGACGCGTGGGTTCCGTGGCGTGAGCTAGCGCCGCCCTTGTATGCACATAACGACTTGGACCCGCGAGCCGCGATGGCGCGTCGCCTGACCAGTACGACGGACTGGGCGGACCTGGCCGACGAACTCACGGCCCATTGGGCGCGCCATGGCACGGGCTTGCTGGCGCGCTATCATGTGTTGCGTTGGGAGCGGCGCGTGGCGAGTGGAGCGAGTGGACATGGGTTACGTCCCATCGCACACCCCGACCCGGCGCGGCTCGACGGGCTGATTGGGTACGAGCGCGAGCAACGGCTGCTAGCGTCCAATATCGAGCGTTTCCTAACCGGCCTGCCCGCGCAGCACGCCCTGTTGTACGGTCCGCCTGGCACCGGCAAGTCGTCGACGGTCAAAGCGCTCGCCAACCACTACGCTCCACGCGGCCTGCGCCTGGTCGAGTTGCGTAAGAGCGATATCGAGGACCTGCCGGCCGTCGCGGCGGCGGTGCGTGGGCGTGCGCCGCATTTCCTCATCTATGTCGACGACCTCTCCTTCGAGGAGCATGAGACCGCGTACAAGGCGCTCAAAGCGCTGCTCGAAGGGACGGCTGAGGCTCGGCCGGACAACATGATCCTCTACGCCACCACCAACCGCCGCAACTTGGTTCGCGAAACGTTCGCCGAGCGCGGCGCGCCGGGTGACGACCCTCATGGGCGCGACACGATGGGCGAGAAGATATCACTGGCCGCGCGCTTCGGGTTGCGCGTGACCTTCCCCGCGCCCGACCAGGAACGCTATGTGGCGATCGTCACGGCGCTGGCGCGGGGACGTGGGCTTACGTCGCTGGATATCCCGGATGATGAGTTGCGCCGCCGCGCCCTGCTGTGGGAGCGCCAGCACCCCGGCCGCTCCGGCCGCACCGCGCGCCAGTTCGTCGACGACCTGGAGGCCGAGCAACGCAGCCTCTAGCTCTGTCGCGTGGTCATGCAGGTTCGTGCGCGGCAGCTTCCTTGAAACGGCGGGCGAAGGCGATGCGGTCGCGCACGGGCGGATGGCTGTAGAGCAGATACTTGACCAGGGCCGGCGGCGCGGGGTCGGCCAGATTCATACGCCCCAACTTTTCCATCGCGCTGATGAACGCGTCGGGGTCGTGGGTCAACTCGATCGCGTAGCGGTCGGCCGCGCGCTCAACCAGTCGCCGCGACCAGGCGTTTTGCAGTGGAGACAGTATGAGAGACGCGCCGCCGGCGAGCAGCAGGAGGGCGGGCAGCGCGGCGACATCTCCGACGCCTTGCTCGGGGTCCAGGCCGGCGCGCGGTCCGATGCGCGCGAGCAGCGCGGGCGCCAGGCGCTGCACCGCGTAGGTCGTCGCGACGGTCGTTAACGCGCCGACGCCGATGCCCTTCCATAGATCGCGGTGGACCTGGTGGCCCAGTTCGTGCGCGACGACGACCTCCACTTCCTCCGGCGTGAAGGCGTCGAGCAAGGTGTCGCCCAGCACGATGCGCTTGGTACGGCCGAAGCCGGTGAAGAAGGCGTTGGCCTTGTTGGTCTGGCGGCTCATATCCATCTGTAGCACATCGGCCACCTTCACGCCCTGCGCGGCGGCCAGCCTCTTCATGCGCTCGCCCAAGGCGCGGTTGCGCAACGGCTCGAACTTGTTGAAGATGGGCAGGATTAGCACCGGGACGAGGCCACCCAGGACGACTGAGAACGGCACGACGGCGGTGGAGAGCAGCGCCCACCAGGAGCGCGGGTAGCGCCGGATGAGCCAATAGACGCCCTGGGCGAGCGGCGCGCCCAGGGTCAGGCCGACGGCGAGACCCTTGAGTTGGTCCGTGAACCAGGCCCGCACGCCCTGGTTGGATAGCCCGAAGCGCCGCTCGACGAAGTGGCCCCCAAAATAGGACAGGGGCAGCGACGCGAGGAACGAGAGCACGGACACAGCCACGGTATAGGGCATGACGGGGTCAAGCTTGCGCGGCCCCGCGCGTGCGGCGCGGTCGCGCAGCCAGGCCGAGAGGCCCGTGGCGAGCGCCACGACGCTCAGCAGCCCGGACCAGAGCATGCCGACAAGGGTTAGCCACTCGCGCAGGCGGCTGTAGCGCCGCGCCCGCTCGTACGCGGCGTCATCCGTGTAGATAGCGTTCTCTTGTGGTCGTCCACCAGTATCGTTATGCTGTTGTCGCCACATACCCCCACCGATCATCACATGCGTTGTACTATATAGGACGTATGATGGGGGCATGAAGCGTGCCGCCGTTGGCCTGGCCTCAAAAGACCATGGCAGGGACCCGACCTTGAAAGGTCACGTCGGTGGCATCCGCTCCGTCCGTGAGCGGGGGGCAGGGCGCGGCCCATCCTGCATAGACCTGCATAGACCTTTTAAGGTCCATCGTCTGCCATGGTCTTTTAAGGCCAGGCTGCGGGTGGGGGTGAGGGGAAAGATAGATAGGAGGTCACTGATGACGGAGACGGGGATGGACATGGCGGGGCCGGCGCTCTGCCGTTTTTTCGCGCCGGGCGTTGGCGCGCGCTTGGGTGGCGTCTACGACGGCGGCGTGGTCGATCTGACGGCCCGCGAGCCGGAGGTCTGTGCGTCGCTCGCGGCGCTGTTGGCGGCGCCCGGCCTGTCACTGGGCGATGTCCTGGCACGGTACGCCGATTCCGCGCCCGACTACGCCTACGTGGAGCTCGACCGGGCGCCGGCGCCCGACGCGCCGCACTTGCTCGCGCCTATCGATGATCAGGAGGTGTGGGCCGCAGGCGTGACTTACACACGCAGCCGTGAAGCGCGCATGGGCGAGTCCGCGGCCAGCGCCGACGTCTACGCCCGTGTGTACGACGCCGAGCGGCCCGAGCTATTCTTCAAGGCCACGGCCTCGCGCGTGGTCGGACCCAACGACCGCGTCGCGGCGCGCCCCGACGCCGCGTGGTCGGTCCCCGAGCCGGAGCTCACGCTGCTGCTCGACGCGAGTCTGCGCGTGGCGGGCTACACTATTGGCGACGACGTGACGGCGCGCGATATCGAGGGGCGCAACCCACTCTACCTGCCGCAGGCCAAGGTCTATGGGCGCTGCTGCGCGCTTGGCCCCGTGATCGTGCCCGCCGGCGCGCTGGACCCCTATACGCTCGACATAACATGCCGCATCGCGCGCGGTGGTCACGATCTCTTTGTGGGCGGGACGAACACCGATCAGTTGCACCGGCGCCTGGACGACCTCGTGGCCTATCTGGGCCGCTGCGACACGTTCCCGTCCGGCGCTTTCCTGATGACGGGGACGGGCATCGTGCCGCCGGACGACGTGTCGCTCCAGAACGGAGATGTGGTAGAGATCGCGATCTCCGGGCTCGGCACGCTGCGCAACACGGTCACTGCCGGCTCTTAACGTGTGGTCGAACCAATGACGTTGCCAGACGTGCTGCTGGGCTTTACTTATGATCTGGACGATCTATTGACCTAGCATACGCGAGACTCCGTAATTGACGTTTGTAGAATGCATAAATATGCAAATGGGACTTGCCAATGGGGTCGATGTAGGGGCCAGAAGGCTTGTCGGACGCGACAAAGTGTGCTCCATTGGCTGGCGGCGTACGGGTTCCATGGATGAATATGCAGCCACAAACGTCAATTGCGGAGTCTCGCATACGCGCCGCCGAGAGGGTCAGGCGGCGCTATGCTCCCAAGCCACGATACCGTCGTTCCGGACCCGATCTACCCGGCCGTAACGCTCCAGCCAGTCCATGTGCGCCGCGAGCGCGAAGGCCAGATCGGGCGGGAAGCCAAACGGCCCGAGTAGGGGGTTGGCCTGCTCGATCAGTTGCGCCAGTGTCAAAGGAAGTTGTGCCTCGCGCAAGAGACGCGCCAGTACGTCATCGGTACGCAGCACGAAGTCGCGGCTGGCCGCCAGGAACGATGTAATCTCCTTGCCGCGCATAACGGGGAAGTGGCCGGTCAGTAGGATGTCCGGATACAGCAACTCGATCGTCTGGATCGAGGTTAAATAGAGGTCGCGGTCGGTGTACGGCGGCGGGGCTGTCCAGGCACCATGGCGGTCGATCTGCGTGGCACCGTTGAGTGCGTCGGCGATCAGGGCGACGCGGTGCGCGGAGTTCCAGAGCATCAGGTGTCCCGGCGTGTGGCCCGGCACATGCAGCATGGTCCAGCCCCCCTGGTCGTCGTGACCGCGCAAGTACTCGCCGCTCTCCAATCCCAGGTCGACCGGGACGGAGGGGCCGTGCCACTCGTGCAGCATGGAGACGAGCGCGGGCTCGTAGGTCAAGCCATGCTCCCCGTGGTAGGCGTCGTAGCGCTCGGCGAAGATGGCGTCGGCGTCCTCGATCCAGCGGCGGTCACGCTCGGGGGCCAGCACGACGGCGCGGGGGCAGGCCGCGCGCAACACCGCCAGGCCGCCAAAGTGGTCGACGTCGGCGTGCGTGACCAGGATCATGTCCAACTCGGCCGGACTGCCCAGCAGTTCGGTCAGCCAGGGTAGCAACTCGTCGCGGGCCAGCGCTGGTGTTCCCGCGTCGACGAGCACGGAGCGGTCGCCGAGGATGAGGTGGTGGCCCATCAGCTTATCGCCGATGTAGGACTCGTGGCGGTGTAGGCCGGGTACGATCTCCATGGTTCTCCTCCCAATCTAGGGGATGAGTGGCGAGTAGTCAGTTCTCGCCACTGCCACTCGTCACTCGGGATTGCCCTTGGCGATGGTCAGGCCGCCGTCAACGACGAGGGCCGCGCCGGTGACGAAGGCCGCGTCGTCGGAGGCCAGGAACAGCGCGGCCAGCGCCACGTCCTCCGGCTCGCCGATGCGACCCATGGGATGTTGGGCCGCGAAGGCCCGCAGCACGACGTCGCGGTCAGCGACCGTGTCGAGGTAGCCCTGCAAGATGCCCGTGTTGATCGTGCCAGGGACGACGGCGTTGACCCTGATCGCGGGAGCCAGCTCGACGGCCAGGGCCCGCGTCAGCGCGGAGACGCCGCCCTTCGACGTGCTGTAGGCGATGAGGTCGGGGTAGCCCAGCAGGCCGGTCGGCGAGGCGGTGTTGACGATGCTGCCGATGTGCCCGGCGCCGTGAGCGCGCATCGCGGGGACGGCGGCGCGGCAGCACAGGAACATGCCGCGCAGGTTCACGGCCATCACGCGATCCCAGTCCTCGACGCTCTGGGTGAGCACCGTGCCCCCGGGCATGATGCCCGCGTTGTTGAACAGGATGTCCAGGCCGCCGAACAACTCCACGGCCCGCGCGACGACCGCTACCGTATCCTCCTCGCGCGACACGTCGGTGCGTTGAAATACGGCGCGCCTGCCCTCCTGGGCGATGATCTCGGCCGCCTGCTGCCCGCGCCGCGCGTCCCGGTCGGCCAGCACGACCGCCGCGCCCTCGCGCGCGAACAGCGTCGCCGCGGCGCGTCCGATCCCCGAGGACGCGCCCGTCACGAGGGCGACTTTCCCGGCCAGACGTTCTCCCATCTCTCCGACCTCGCAACGTCGCTATCAGACCATGTCAGGGTTGGTCGAACTGGAACAGGCTGCACCCACCATCGATCAGCAGCGAGGTTCCGGTCATGTAGTCGCCCGCCGATGAGCACAGGTAGACGAACGCCTGGGCTACCTGCCGCGGCGTTTCCATATCGCCGAGGGGGATGACGTGGCCGACGCGCTCGCGGTACTGCGGCTCGTTCTCGTATTGCCAGCCCGCGAGACCGGCTTTGACGATGCCGGGGGCGACGGTATTGACGCGGATGCGGTGCGGGGCCAGCTCGCGGGCCATGCAGCGCATCAGCATCAACAGGCCGCCCTTCGAGACGCAGTAGGCGGCGATCTCTGGCCAGGGAATCTCCTGCACCCAGGAGCCGGTGAACAGGATCAGGCCGCCTCCGCCCTGGGCCACCATCTGTCGCGCCGCCGCCTGGCCGACGTGGAAGCAACCGGTCAGGTTGCTATTGAGGTGGTGGTCCCATTGGTCCGGGGTGATGTCCAGAAAAGGGATGCCCTTGCCGACACCCGCGTTGGAGATGGCGATGTCGAGGCGGCCGAAGCGCTCCACGACGGTGACCATCGCCGCGTCGACGTCCGCGCGCTCCCGGACGTCGGCGCGCACATAGTGGGCGATGGCGCTCGGGGCGCCCCAATTGCCGAGGCGTTCGCGCGCCTCGGCGGGCTGATACAAATCGCTCGCGATCACCGTCGCCCCCTCGTTCGCGAGGGCGGCAGCGGTCGCCCGCCCAATGTCGCCGCAGCCGCCGGTGACCAGGATGACCTTGCCTACAATGCCTTCGGCCACGATCGGGTCCTTTCTGTCGTCTAACTCTGGCCGTTGTAGTGGCGATGGCGCGGCTCGTTCACAACCTCTAACGATCCTACCGCGCTGTGATAAGAGTCGCGTCCGGGCGTTCGCGTAGCTCCGGCCGCAGCGCTATGCCGATACCCGGACCCTCCGGCGCACGGATCGTGCCGTCGATGATGGGCGGCAATTCCGTCACCAACTCACGGTACCAACCGGTGTAGGAGGCGCGCACGGTCTCCTGCAGCAGGGCGGTGCGCGCATGGATAGACAGGTGTGTGCCCACCGTCAGCACGACTGGGCCGGTGCAGTCGTGGAACAGGATGGGCACATTGTATAGCTCGGCCAGCGCGGCGATCTTGCGCGCCTCCGTGACGCCGCCGACCCAACTGGGGTCGACGATGGGGATACCCGCGGCGCCGCGATCGAGCAGCCCGTGGAAGGCGCGCAGCCCGGAGAGCGACTCGCCGACCGCCAGCGGCGCGCGCGCGCCGCGCGCGAGCTCGGCCAGCGCGTCGAGGTTGTCGGCCCTGATGGGGTCCTCGATCCAGAATGGGTCGAACTCCTCCAGCGCCTGCACGATGCGCTTCGCCGTGGGCAGGTTCCACAGCCCGTGCAGCTCCACCATGATCCGCATCGCGGGGCCGACGGCGTCGCGGATCTTGCGGAACGGCTCCAGGGCGTGCTCCAGGTCCCGCGACGAGATGGAGGTACCGCCGCTGGCCTCCGCGTACGGATCGAAGGGCCAGATCTTCATGCCCATGACGCCCTGATCGCGCAGGCTGAGCGCCAGCTCACCGGCGCGGTGCAGGAAGGCGTCGAGATCCTCGTAGGGCCCGCCGGCGTTGCCGTCCAGCCCCCAGTTCTCGACGCTCTGCTCGGGCCGCTCGCGGATGTAGCGGTAGCCGGCGCATGTGTTGTAGATGGCGATGGACTCCCGGCTGGCACCGCCGAGAAGCTGATACAGGGGCTGCCCCGAGACCTGCCCGAGGATATCCCACAAGGCGATGTTCACCGCGGAACGGCCGCGTGTCTCCGCGCCGCTACTGGCGTACCCGAGGTAGCCGATGAGCGCGGTGTCGTGGCGCTCGATCTGGAGCGGATCTTTGCCGAGCAGATACGGGGCGGCCGTTTCGTGGATGTACGCCTCGATGGCCTTGGCCCCGAGGAACGTTTCCCCAAGGCCGACGGCGCCGGCGTCGGTGTGGATCTCCACCCAGAGAATGTTGGGGAACGCGCGCAGACGCAGCGTATCGACCCGCGTAATATGCACAAAAACCGTCCGTTTCTGCAATCTTGGGTAGGGACGCGGGGACCTGTGTCCCCGCGTCCCCGCCCCTATTTCCCTAATACGTACAGCGCGAATTCGCGCGCCCTACGCGTTGCCGAAGCGCTTCTCGCGCGCGATGACCGCCGTGATGTTGCTGGCGTCGACGACCTCCGCGCCCGTGTCGTAGGTGAACGCGGGGTAGCCCGGATCCAGTTCCATCGAAAGCAAGGCCGAGGCGACCCAGCCCTGGGCGTAGGGATTCTGTCCGATGGTGTACTGGATGGTCCCCTTCTTGATGTCGTTCAGAATCGGCGCGACCAGGTCGAAGCCGCCGATGGAGAACTTGCGGGTCAGCCCTTTGCTGGCCGCCCAGCTCGCCGTGTACTGGTGGTCGATGCCGGCGTGCGCCCACCCGACGATCTTAGCGCCATTGCGCGTGTACTCGGCGTCGATGCGGCCAATCGCCGCCGATTGCTCGAATGCCGTGACCAGGACCGTCGTGGTGAACGATGTCCCGTGCGCGCTATTATAGAGGCCGATGCCCTGCCGCATGCCGACAATGCGCTGCTCGAGCGCGCTGTTGCCCGGCGCCCCATTGCAGAGCACAATCAGGCCACTCTTGCGGCCGGTCAGTTGTTGCGCGTACGTGGCGGCCTGCTGCCCGCAGATCTCGCCGGCGGGGATAAAGTCCTGACCGACGAACCCGACGCCGAGCTTCTGGTAGCCCGCGCTGGCCACGTTGGAGAGGATGATCTTGATCCCCTGTTGCTGGGCCCTGCGGATGTTGGCGTCGAACGAGCTGGTGTCGATGCGCGTGAAGATCACCGCGTCCGGCCGCGCGGAGAGGGCGTTCGCCTGCAGGTTGACGGTGTCCGGGGTACTTTGGCTGGGTGGCCCCACCCACTGCGTCTTCCAGCCGGCCATGCGGCCGAACTTCTCGAAGCCGAACCGCACGGGGACGAAGAACGGGTTGTTGTCGTGGACGACGAAGATAACCTTCGGGGTCCGCCCGGTGGCCGCCGTAGCGGCCGCCGGATCGGGGAGGAGGGGGAGCAGGCCTAGGCCGGCGCCCGCGGTCGCCCCGAAGGCTAGCAGCGTGCGTCGCGAGTAGGTTCCGGTCTCGTCGGTCTCACCAATCTCGGCTGTCGCGTCGTGGTCGTGATCGCGTGTCATATGCGCCTCTTCTCGCACCATAGCGGGCTATACCATCATTCATTGCTCTTGATCGCTCTTTAATGACTGCACATCTGGCTTACTGCTTCCGGGCTACACGTCCGGACCTGGTCCTCCCGTGGCGCCTCCCTTCCCGCGACCATGCGTCCTAAACCGCGTGTACGGCCGCGCGTCTCCCGGCTATGCCTCCGTACCGGAGCGCCCGCGGATCGTGACGTTGAGCAGGGCGGCCGCCACGATGATGGCGCCGGTCGCGAACTGCTGCCAGTACTGATCCAGCCCCAGCAGGATGAGGCCGTTGCTCAACATCCCGATCACGGCGGCGCCCAGGAATGTCCCGAACACGCTCCCCGCGCCCCCGAACAGGCTGGTCCCGCCGATCACGACGGCCGCAATAACCTGCAGCTCGAAGCCCTGGCCGGTCAGGGGGTTGGCGCTGCCGAGCCAGCCCACCGAGAGGACAGAGATAGCGGCGACGAGCGCGCCCGTCAGGAGGAAGCTGTAGAACTTGGTGCGTCCGGTCTTGATGCCGACGCGGGCGGCCGAGCGAACATTGCCCCCGGTGGCGTAGACGGCGTACCCAAACCTGGTGCGGGCGAGCACAATGGAACCGACTACGAGCACGCCAAGCAGCCAGATCGCCTGCGCCGGCACGACGCCGAAGGCCGTCCCGGTCGACAACGCGTTGAACGTCGGGTCGACGCTGGCCAGCGTGATGGGTAGCCCCGCGGCGAGCCCGAGCGCCAGCCCGCGCAGGACGCCGAGCATGCCGAGCGTCACGATGAAGGATGGGATGCGGAAGCGCGTGGTAAACAGGTCGTTGACGGCGCCGACGGCAAGCCCCGCCACCATAGTGAGCGCGATGGCCGGCACGAGGCCGACGTTCTGCCGCACCATGAGCCAGGCGAGCACGATCCCCAGGAAGCCGTACGCCGAGCCGACCGACAGGTCGAGCTCGCCGGCGATGAGCAGGAATGTCTCGCCCGTGGCCACAATGCCCAGGAACGCGATCTGCTGGGCCACGCTCAACAGGTTGTTCAGCGACACAAAGTTCGGGGCGGCCACCGCCAGCACGACGAACAGGACGAGCACGGCGACGAAGATACCGGCTTCGGGGACGTCGACGAGCAGGCGCAGCAGGCGCGGCCAGAGGCCAGCGCGGGGGCCCGCCCCCGTATCCGCATCCTCCACGTCCGCTCGCCCTACGAGCCAGTTGGGTGGGCGACGCCGCGCGCCCGAGGCTGGTCTGTTAGCCATTGTTGTCCCCCGACAGGTCCGCGCCCACCATCAAGCGCACAATCTCCTCCGGCGTGGTCGCCGCCCGCATCCGCTCGCCCGCGACACGTCCGGCGCGCAGCACGACGATGCGGTCCGAGACCGCGAAGACATGTTCCAGGTTATGGCTGACCACGACCACCGAGGTCCCCTGCGCCTTGAGGTCTTCGATCAGGCGCAGCACCTTGCGCTGGCCTTCGACCCCGAGGGCCGCGGTCGGCTCGTCCATGATGACCAGGCGTCCGCCCATGTGAATGGCCCGCGCGATGGCGACGGACTGGCGCTGGCCACCGGAGAGGCTGCCCACGAGCGTGCGCACCGACGGTATGGCGACGTTCAGGTCGCGCAGGACCGCAGCGGCCTGCCGGCGCATCGCGCGGCGCGAGACGAAGATGCCACCCGGCTCGCGGCCCAGGAAGATGTTGGTCGCGACATCACGCGTGTCCACCAGAGCCAGGTCTTGGTAGACGACGGCGATGCCTGCCTCCACGGCGTCCCGCGCCGTGCGGAAGGCTACCGGCGCGCCGTCGACCTGGATGGTCCCGCTGTCTGGACGGTAAGCGCCGCACAGGACCTTGAGCAAGGTCGATTTGCCGGCGCCGTTGTCGCCCACGAGCGCCACCGTCTCACCTTTGTCGACATGGACATCGACGCCGCGCAGCGCACGGACGTGCCCGTAGCTCTTGGTGATCCCGCGCGCCTCCAAGAGCGGCGTCGCGGCGCTGGCCCGCGGGTTCGCGCCCATCGTGGCTGCCGTGCTCGTCGTGCTCATTGGTCGTTCTCCTCTGTCGCGTCCGCGACCTCGGACGCGACCATGTCGAGGATGTTCTCCAGCGATACGGACGGTCCCATGAAGCGCTCTAACTCGCGGCGAGCCACGTTGTCCAGGTTCTGGTCCAGGTCGGGGCCGTAGGTCCGGTCGGCTACAGAGAGGTGCCCCTCGATCGCCCGCCGCGCGCGCGACGCGTCGCGCGCGCGCAGCGCCTCGTACAGCTCCGTGTGGTACGGCGCGCCCTCGCGCAGGACGGTGGGGTCGCCCAGGCTGCGCAGCATGAGCTCCGACGTCAGGCCCACGATAGAGTGGAACATCGTTTCGATCACACCGTTGTGGGCCATCTTGGCGAGCAGCGCGTGGAACGCGAGATCCCAGCGCGCCCGGTCGATGAGCCCTGTCGCATCGTCGAAGCGGGCGAGGACGCGCTTCATCGCCTCCAACTCCTCCGCCGTGGCGCGTTCGGCGGCCAGGATAGCGGCCTGGCGTTCGAGCATCATGCGCGCCTCGATCACCATGCGCGCCGTAGTGTTTTGCCGGCGGTAGAGCGTGTCGAGCGGTCGCGCCGCGTCGCCTGCCTGGACCGGCCGCGCAAAGGCTCCGCGGCCGGGGGCGATCTCGATGAGACCGCGCTCGGCCAGGCCGCGTAACGCCTCCCGTACGATGGGCCGGCTGACGCCGAAGCGCGTGGCAAGCGCGCGCTCGCCCGGCAGCCTGGCGCCGACGGGTACCCCTCCGCGCAGGATCTCATGTTCGATCCAAGAGGCGACTCCATCGCGGGAAATGCCGATCGCCGGCCTGCTGGTCATGCTGGTCATACCACTACTACCCTCTACGCTGGACCATTACCGGTGCCGTCATCCGGTATGACCGGTCTTACCAAACATCCTAGCAGGTCGCGCGGGCGATGTCAATAGGGGCTTGACCCGCATGAGAAGTGGCCATGTTCGACCGTCTCTACCGGCCGAGCGGAGGACACGACGACGGAGAATGGGGCCAGCAGGTGTTAGCGGGCGCGGGAGCCAACATCGCTAGGGCGCCAGTCTCGGCGCCGGCAGGTTACGATGTGGGCCAGGGCCTGCGAAAGATTCGTAGTCCGCTGGAACCGCCAGCACTCGCTTTGCTGCTCACTGTTGGCCCACGTTCGTGGCGACGTCGCTTGCTATTGGCAGCGCACTCAAACGGTCATACTCGGCTTTTAATGGGGGTCGAACCAACACGGCAAACTGTCGTATGCTGATGGTAGATGCGATGAGTTAGTAGAGAGGAGGGGAGTGATTAGGATGGCCGATGTCGCCGATATCTTGCTGGCGCCGTGGGCGGAGTTGGCGCCGTCCTATGTTGGACGGCTACTCACCGCCACCGATCTGGCCGCCCTGCCAGAGGATGGCTGGCTGTACGAGTTGGTCGAGGGGCGCGTAGTTCGCATGCCTCCCCCCCAAAGCCGCCATGGACGCTTGGAGTCGATTATTGACCGCGCGTTGCGCGCCTACGTCGAGCAGCACGGGTTGGGCGAAGTCTATGTCGGAGAGACTGGTTTCGACCTGACGCTGCCGGGTGAGCCCAAGCAAACCGTGCTTGGGGCCGACGTGGCGTTCCTGCGGACGGAGCGCGTGCCGCCGGAGCCTGAAGGCAACGACGACGAGGAGTATATTCTTGGGCCGCCCGATCTGGCCGTGGAGATCGTGTCCCCCTCGCAGTTTCGGCCGGAGATGGGCGCCAAGGCGTGGACGTGGCTACAGCGCGGCGCGCGCTTGGTGTGGGTCGTCTGGCCCAAGCGCCGCCAGGTTGACGTGTGGACGCCGGGCCAGGACGTACCGGTGACGCTGCACGTTGGCGACATGCTGGACGGCGGCGACGTGCTGCCTGGTTTCACCTATGCCCTGGCCGACCTGTTCGCCTAACGGAGGATGCATCGTGAACACGCCCGACCCAGCTGACATCGCGCACCTGCGAACAGTGGTGGATGACCTTGCCCAGGCGGCCCAGGCCGTTATGGCGCTTGTCGAGGATTTGCGCACCGACGCCGCACGTCGCGGCATTGATGTCGACGAGCCCCTCGCCCTGGCGGTGCGCAACGCCCGCTACCTGCGCGGGTTTCTCATCGATACTGGCGACTGGATCGATGCCCGAGGACGCGGCCAGACCTGGAAGACCGACCCCTCCAGGGAAACGGGGCTCATGATCCAATTGGCCCAATTGCTGCGCGGGGAGCTAGATCAGCGCCTACAGGCCATACACGACTACGCCGGTGACCACGGCCTCACGGACGTCGTCGAAGAGCTCACTATGGCTATCAAAGACGCCAGCCGCGTCGAGGCGCGCCTTATGAGCGCCAGAGCCATTCTCGATGGCGTGTGACGGAGACAACTCTAATGTGCCAATATCGTCGCGAGCCGGCGAAACGCTCGTCCGGTGCGATAAGCTGAAAGCTGAGTGCTGACGGCTGATAGCTAAGAGGGAGTGAGCGATGGTGGCGGCGGGCGTACAGACCTATCAGAACTACATCGGCGGCGCGTGGATGGATGCGCGCGGCGGCGGGACGATCGAGAACCGTAACCCGGCCAACCCCTCTGACCTGATCGGTCTGTGGCCGCGTTCGGCGGCCGGGGACATGACGGCGGCGATCGACGCGGCGGTGGCGGCCGCGCCCGGTTGGGCCGGCACGTCGGCGCTCAAGCGTGGCGAGATCTTGCTGCGCGCCGCCGCGTTGCTGGAGGCGCGCGTCGCCGAGGTGGCCGCCGATATGACGCGCGAGGAGGGCAAGACGGGGCGCGAGGCCACGGGCGAGACCTTGCGTGGTGTGGCCATCCTGCGCTACTACGCCGGCGAGGGCGCGCAACCTATCGGCGAGGTCTACCCCTCGGCCAACACGCGGACGATGCTCTACACCATGCACGTCCCGCTCGGCGTCGTCGGCGTCATCACGCCGTGGAATTTCCCCGTGGCTATCCCACTCTGGAAGATCGCGCCCGCGCTGCTCTACGGTAACACCGTCGTGTTCAAGCCGGCCGAGTTGACCCCACTTACGGCTACCAAATTGGTCCAGATCCTGGAAGAGGCGGGGCTGCCCAAGGGTGTGCTTAACATGGTGTCCGGTTACGGCGATGAGGTTGGGCCGGCGCTCACCGGCGACGCGCGCGTAACGGGCGTGTCGTTTACCGGGTCCAACCGTGTGGGCCGCGCCATCCAGCGCGTCGTGGAGGAGCGCGGTGGCAAGGCGCAGTTGGAGCTGGGCGGCAAGAACCCCGTGGTGGTGCTGGCCGACGCCGACCTCGACCAGGCGGCGGCGCTGACGGTGCAGGGCGCCATGATGTCGGCGGGACAGAAGTGTACCGCGACGAGCCGCGCCATCGTGGAGCGCGCCGTGCTCGAACCCTTCACGCGTAAGGTGGTCGAGCGCGTCAATGCGCTTGTCACGGGCGACGGCGCGGACGAGGCGACCAACGTAAGTCCAATCGTGTCGGCGGCGCAGCGCGAACGCGTCAAAGGCTACCTCGACCTGGCGCGTGAGGAGGGCGTGGAGACGCTGGCTGGCGGCGACCTGCTGGAGGGGCCGGAGTACCACGGCGGCTACTTCGTGCGGCCGACGGTCTACGCCAACGTGCGCCCCGAGAGCCGGTTGGCGCGGGAGGAGATCTTTGGCCCGGTGGTCGGGATCATTCCCGCCGACGATTACGAGGAGGCGGTGCGTATCGCCAACGGCGTGCGCTTCGGGCTCGCGGCGTCTATCTTTACGCGCGATATCGCCAAAGGGCTGCGTTTCACCCAGGACATCCAGGCCGGCATCGTGCACATTAACGGGGAGACGGCGGGGGCCGAGCCGCAGGTCCCGTTCGGCGGCATGAAAGAGTCCTCGTCGTTCTCGCGTGAGCAAGGCAAGGCGGCCGCGCACTTTTTCACGCAACTCAAGACGGTCTACTTCGACCAACCGGCGACGCCACACCCGGCGCCGGCCCCGCGCGATCCGGCCGAGCCGACGGACGCGGCCGGTTAGAGGGAGGCAGTTGTGCTACGGCGTAGTCTGATCGGCGTCATCATCGTCCTGGCATTGCTCGTCATGTTCGCCGGCGGCGTGGTCGCGGATCGCTATATCTTACTGGCCCAAGCCGGCGGAGGCGGAGTTGGCCGGCAAGCCGCCGCGTCGACGCCGCCCAGACCCGATACTCCGACGAGCGCGGCGGGGGGCGTCGCTACGTCCATGTCACGCCCAACGGCCACGCCGACGCTCGTCCCCACGCAGGCTCCGACATTCATCCCCACGCAGGCTCCGACATTCATCCCCACGCAGGTACCGACGCTCACCCCAACGAACACGCCAGCGCTCGTTCCTACGCAGGTCACGCCAACGCTCGTCCCGACAGGGACTCCGCCCCCTACCGGCACGCCGGCGTTGACAGCTAACGTTGTCGACGATCCGGTGGCGGTGGTGCGCGGGTACTTCGATGCCGTGAACGGTCACGACTACGCGCGCGCCTATGGCTATATCGCCGGCGCGTCCGTCACGCCGGCCAACGTTTCCAGGTTGGCGCGGGGCTATGCGTATACCAGTTCTATCGACCTGCTCTACGCCAAGGCGGCGGGCTATCGCCTGACGACAGCCGATGGGCGCGCCGTGACCTGTGTCGGGTTTGGCATTCGAGCGCACAGCACGAGCGGGACGAGCGTCCAGTTTGGCGGCTGGTACGGCGTCGTGCGGACGCAGAACAACTGGCTCATCGATATGGCGCTGTCGTATAGCGTGCCGGGTCAGCATCCGACGATTCCGGCGCCACATCAATGTGGCGGAGATGCGCCAGTCGTTGGCGTCACCTAATTCACGAACGTCAGGTCGGGATGACTCGGCGCCCTACCAGAGTGTGCCGTCGCCGAGCAGGATGTAGCAGATCGGCCCGATGCCCCAAGCAAACGTGGTGATCACGAGCCACAGGATCTTCTGAACCACGCCCAAGTTGGAGCGCCGTAGGATGTCGATCCAGGTCAGGACGACGGCGAGCGGATGTAAGACGAGCGACAATACGATCTCGATCAGCAGCTTCATAGGCGTTGTACCTCCCAACGGGATACGCGCGCGTTTCTATATTCCCACGCGTTTCTACCTCCACGATAACATGATCCCTGCCCACAAGAAATCGTGCAGGCCTTCCTGCCTTCCTGGCCGCGCCGGCCCAACGGCCCGACAAGCGCTGCGTCGCTACCCTACAGGGGCCGGCCTTCCTGCTGCTGGGGCAGTCCTTGCGCACAGGGGCGTGAGCATGCGTTAAGGTCGCGCGTGTTGATCGACATAGAGGAGCAGGCGGCGGAGGCCGAGGCCAACGTGGTGGTCTTGCAGCAGCGGGTGCGCGAGGTCGAGCGCGAGCGGGAGACACTGAATGGGGACGCCGTGGCATGCGCCTTGCCCGGTGATTAGAGGACGGACGACTCAGGTGACCGGAAACAGGAGTCCCCCCGCGGTCGGTCAGGAACCGGGCGCATCTGGCCGGGCGATGCGCCCCTGCCGCCACACGACAGGAGTCCTGCCGGTGACCGGCAGGGATCACGACGACAACGACAGGAAACGACAGGAGGAGAAGATGACCATGAAGACCCTGATACGTACGCTCACCGTGCCGCTGCTGATCGCCGCTGGAACGGTGACCGGCAGCATCGCCGCGCACCACACACCCGTCGACGCCGCCAACGGGCCGTGTTACGACTACATCAAGGACAACCCGACGCCGGTGCACGCGGGGCCGGGCCGCGAGTATCCCGTCGTGGCCTGGAAGCGCGCGGGGCAGGTGGTCACCGGGCCGTGCGAAACAATGAGCGGGGACTGGTACGTGGTCAACGACATCCATGTTCGGGGCGGCTACGCGTATATCTGGGCCAGCCATCTGCGCTACCTCTCGCGGGGGCATTGCTACGACGGCCACCTGAGGGCGTGCTTCTAAGCTGACCACGCAGATCATCATGCTGCCCCGCTAACCGCCCCCGCCGCTCTTACCGTCCTAGTTGCCTCTAGAGTTGACACACTTTTTACATTTCGCTTATAACAGCGCAACAGGCGCCGCCTATGATGGGTAATAGGCGGCGCCACTGAGGCGCGCTGGCGCGTCACGGCTGCCATCGCGAAAAGGATGCGCGGCCACGGCGACATGTAAGAAGGAGCAGATAAATGGTTCGTTCCCAGATCATCCGGATAGGGGCTATACTCATCACGACCGCCATCGGCGTGGCGGCGCTTGGACCGGTCGCGGCGCCCGTTCACGCGGCGGGCAAACCCGCGCGGAGTCACCACAACCAGCGGAGTCACCACAACCACCAGTATCAGGGCTATCTGACGGCCACCCCGTCCAGTACGAGCGCGCCCACGACCCTGACGATCCAGACGCCGGGTAGCGGTCAGGTCAGCGTGGCGGTGACGTCGAGCACCAGGATTATCCGGCTCTACGGCGCGACTTCGGGCCTCGATGAACTCAGCGCGAATGACGTGTTGCAGGTGCGCGGTACGACCACCGCGCCGGGGGCTGTTACCGCGACCTGGATCCGCGACATCTCGATCCACGCCGCCTATGGCCGGCTGCTGGGCCTGATCACGGCCGTGACGCCGAACTCCGTCTCGGTCGTGGTGGGACGCGATCCGCACACACCCTTCGTGTATGGACAAAACATCACCATCCCGGTCGGCCCATCCACGCAGGTGGTGTCGGGGACGACGACAATCACCGGCTCGGTAGGAAGCCTCGCGGCGGGGAACCGCATCGTGGCCCTGGGCGTCTACAACAACAACAGCCGCACCTTCCAGACCACCTTTCGCATTCGTGTGCTGGGGACGGGCAGCGTGAGGCCCCATCCGGTGGCCTACACCGGCTACTTGACGGCGGCGCCGACGACCACGACCGCGCCCGTCTCGCTGACGATTCAGACGCCGCACGAGGGCCTGGTCACTGTGGCGGTCGACGCCAGCGCTAAGATCGTGCGCCGCTTCAACGGCGCGTCGAGCCTTGACGAGTTGGGCGTCAACGACGTGCTACAGGTGCGGGGCGTGACTACCGCGCCCGGCGTCGTGGCCGCGACCTGGATCCGCGATACGTCGATCCAGGCAGCCTATACCCGGCTGGTCGGCCTGGTCACGGCCGTGACGCCGGCATCGGTGTCGGTTGTGGTGCAGCGCGACGCCTCGGGGCGCTCGCCCTTCAGCTACGGCCAGAACCTGACGCTGCCCGTCGGCCCATCGACGCAGGTGATCTCTGGAACGACCACGACAACCGGCTCGACCGGCCCGATTGCCGTCGGCGCCGAGATCACCGCCCTCGGCGTGTTTGATCGCATTGCCAATACCTTCCAATCGACCTTCCGCATTCGCGTCCTCAAAGGATAAGTAGGCGCGAGAGCAGCCCCAGGGCGCGCCGACGTTTCGCCGGCGCCCCTGGGGCTGCTCTCGCATGTAAACAGGCGATCAAACGAAGTCCGCGTTGGACGGAGTTTAGCGCGCGTCGCTGCCCTACAGACCTTTCAAGGTCCGGTCCCTGCCATGACCTTTTAAGGTCAGGCCGCGTCTCACCATGTTGGGATACACCCGTCACGGCGACGCCATGTCAGCTAGATTCTAGTCATCCTCCCTGATGGGGCCGCGCTTACACATCGTTTACACCCCTGTCACCTGCCTGTAACAACTCTCTCGCCATCCGCGCGTACGCTCATGGTAGGACGCCGTGACCGGCGGCGGCATACGCACGGGCAGGGTGCCAGCGTCCAATCGTCCAATGAGGAGGGCGCCAGCGTCCAATCGTCCAATTGAGGAGGGCTGTACGGCATTCGGCCCCATAGGGCGGCGTCTCTGTCAGCGCCGCGGAGAAATAGTGCGGAATCAGGGAGCTTTGTTTGACGTGGCGTCCCCTGGGACCCCTCTGGGGAGTGGTCCCAGGGGGGACGCCTCGCTGCACAGTAACCTCTCGGAGAAAACACTAGCGAGCAGGAGGAGTTACGATTGTGACCAAACGCATAGTTATGGCCCCGTGTATCATCGCGGCCGTGCTGGGGGTAAGCCTGATCGGCGTGGGCGTCGACGCGGCGCGGCCCGTGGCGCTGCGGGCCGCGGCGCGATCCGCGGGTGGGATGTCATCGTCCGGCGGTATCCATACGATCAAACACGTTATCGTCATCATGCAGGAGAACCGCTCGTTCGACAGCTACTTCGGGACCTACCCCGGCGCCGACGGCATCCCTATGACGAATGGCGTCCCCACCGCCTGCGTCCCTAACCCTCTGACTCATCAATGTGTCAGGCCCTTTCTCGATCATCAGGACCTCAACGGCGGCGGCCCGCATCAGCAAATCAACGCGTCCGCGGACATCGACGGCGGCCGGCTGGATGGCTTTATCAAAGAGGCGTCCGGCGGCAAAAAGGGCTGCGCCGACCCTACTAATCCCGCTTGCACCACCGGCGCCAACGGTGTCAAGGGGCGGGCGACCGACGTCATGGGCTACCACGCCGGCACGGATATCCCCAACTACTGGGCCTACGCCAAGAACTTCGTGCTGCAGGACCACATGTTCGAGCCGGTCGCGTCGTGGAGCTTTCCCCAGCACCTAGCTATGGTGTCGGGTTGGTCGGCCGCCTGCGGGAATCCAAACAACCCCATGAGTTGCTACAGCGACCTTGGGCAAGCCGGGCCGGCTAATCTCCCACAACGCACCGTGACGAACCCGACACCCTTTGGTTGGACCGACATTACCTACCTGCTGAACAAGCACGGCGTTGGCTGGGCCTATTACCTCGACCACGGCGCCGCTGGACAGGGCGCTTACGGAAGGCAAGGCGGTGTTCCCTATATCTGGAACACATTGCCCGGCTTCGTCGACGTGCATCAGGACAACCAGACGGGCAACGTGCAGGACCTCACGCACTTCTACGCGGCGGCCAAGGCGGGCACGCTGCCGGCGGTCTCATGGATCGCGCCCCAGCCCGCGGACAGCGAGCACCCGCCAGCCCTGGTGAGCCGGGGCCAAAGCTACGTCACGAGTTTGATCGACGCCGCGATGCAAAGCCCCGACTGGAACTCGACGGCGATCTTTCTCTCCTGGGACGACTGGGGCGGCTTCTACGACCATGTCACACCGCCCAAAGTAGACGAGAACGGCTACGGTCTGCGCGTGCCGGCCATGGTGATCAGCCCATGGGCCAGGAAGGGGTACATTGACCACCAGACGTTGAGCCACGACGCCTACCTGACGTTCATCGAGAACGACTTCCTGGGCGGCCAGCGGCTCGACCCCAAGACGGACGGGCGGCCCGACTCACGCCCCAACGTGCGCGAGAACGCCGCGGTCCTCGGCGCCCTGCTGAACGACTTCGCCTTCAATGGGCCGCCGCGCGCGCCGCTGCTGTTATCAACCACGCCCAAGACGACCCTGATCGCGCCCACGGCGGCGCAACTCGCGCGATCACAACGTCGTAACCGTAAGCGCCGGCTCACGTCAACCGTGCAGCCGACACCCACGGCGCCGGCGGGCTGATAAGTAGGGTCTATTATGCTTATGCTGTTTTTCGAGCCGCGTGGCGCCGACGACGCCGGCGGTAGAGCAGCACGACAGCGATCGGGCCGAGGCCGGTGACGAGTAGCTCACCGGAACCCAACTCAGGGGTCGCCGCGCCGCCGTTACCGGGCTGGCCGGGCGCCGATTGCTGCAGCAGCGTCTGGCCCTGCTGGATTAAGTCCTGAACCTGCGTATCCGTACTCTGATCGTAGGTCTGGCCTTTGAGTGTCACGCCGTCGAGGATCGTCGTCATCCGGCCTACCAGATTGTCGCGCTCGCCGGCGAGGTAGGAGAGTTGGTTTTCTATCGTCGTGTACATGCTGTCGTCGGCCGTTGAGCCGCTCCTCAGGGCCAACGTGGACAGATCCAATGTGTTGAGGCCGAATTGGCCCACGGGGGCGTTGAGTTGCTTGTCCACCTGCCCCAGTTGCTCGAAGTTGGCCAGATAGCCGGAGTTATTCCGCAGCGACGCCGGCAGGTAGGCGGGCGTGAACTCCTCGACGATGGCGTGCCCATCGGGCGTGAAGTCGTCATGCAGGCCCAGCAGCGCCATCATCGTTGCCTGGATGTCGGGGTGGTCGGAGAACGTCGCGCTATCCTGGCCGTTGTGCTGGACGCCGGGTCCGACGAGGCCGAGCCAGATCTTGGTGATCTGAGGCTGCACGTCGCCGTGGTTCCAGTTGTCCGCCGGGTTCTGCGCGACGCACGACACTGCCGGGGTCGCGCTCGTGCCGCAGGCGGACGAGTTGAGCGAGTAGTAGTCGGGCTGCTGGAAACTCACGAAGGTCGGCGTGCGCAGCGGGTCGGCCGTCAACATGTGCAGGATGTTGAGCTCTGTAGGCCCGGCCAAAGCTTGCGCCAGCGGCTCGTCAGCGGACAGGCCGGCCGTAAATGACAGCGGATTCGTGACCGTCAGCGCTGCCGTGGCGCGCTCGTAGTCGCGCGTGAGCGTGCTCGAGGGGGCAGGCTGGCCGTTCAGATAAAGGTCGGGCGCGTCGTCCTGGTTGACCGTCGCTGGCGTGTTAATGCCCTGCTCCGCCTGGATCAGCCCCTTGAAGTTAACGGCGAGCTCGCCGGTGCTGGTGGTGAAAGGATTCGTGGCGGTCGGGGTGTGGACGGGATAGGTACAGGGGATGGTCACGCCGTCGCAGTTCGCGGGCGAGGGGTTCTCGCTGATGTGGTGATCCCCTTCGTCGGTCGTGACCACGAAGAGCGTGTTGCTCTTGTCGATGCCGTCGTTCTTCAGGCGTGTGAAGAACGTCCCAAAGGCGTCGTTGAACTGCTTGAGCTGGTCCACGTAGTGCGCCTCGCCCGGGCCGTATTGGTTGCTGTCCTCGGGATGCCCGTACCCATACGGGTTGTCGGCGAGGGGCTCGTGCGCGTTGATGATGTAGGCGTAGGTCACCGGGATGTTGTGCTCAAGCATGTCCGCGACGTAGCCAAGCGAGTACTGCGGATTGATGCTGAAGCCCGGAAAGCCGGGGGTGAGCGTGCTATTGAAGTCGTCCACGATGGTCTTGCCGTTGATGTCTTTGAGCGGCGCGCCGCCGTTGATGGCCTGCGCCAGGGGCTTGCTGCCGTAGAGCGCGTTGTAGCCGGAGTAGCCGCCGCGTTCGCTAGGCAGCACATCGGCGGCCCCACCGTTGGCGGCGGAGCACAGCGTGTCCCCCTGGCCGCAATGGACGGCAACGCCGATCTGGTTGGCAAAATAGTTGGGGTCGTTGTACTGCGGAGAGCCCGTGCCGAAGGCCTGGCCGATGTCGCCTTTGTTCTCGAGTACGAGCCCGCTCATAGCCACGGCCCCGACATTGCAGCCGGCGCGCGTGTAGGGGACCCAGGGCGCGGGGGCATTCGTGTTGGGCGCGTTGGTGAAGTTGTACTGGCCGTCGCCGATCTTGGAGGTCCAGTAGCTGAAGCCCGAGGTGCGGTTCGGGGTCCCGGTGTTGTCGTAGTAGTCGTAGCTGTTCGCGGAGGTGGCGACGCCGGTGTGGCTCGGGTAGAGGCCCGACTCCGACGAGGCGACGTCGTCCGACGTATGCGAGATCAGGGGCGTGTGATGGTTGGTGAGTAGCACGCCGCCCTTGATGAAGTTGAGCAGGTTGGGCATCTGCTCGAGGTCGGACGGCACGTTCGTCGAGCCGTCGCGTGCGGGGTCGCGCGTGGCATGCACGTTGTCGAACTCGAGGAAGACGACGTGCTTGATGTTCTTATGCGCGGGGTCGAGCTGGCAGCCCGCTGCCGGAGCAGCCGTACGTGACGCCGCATCGGCGACCGCTGGCGCCGTGAAAGGGTGCAAGGCCGGCATGGCGCCTAGCCCTAGCGTCAAGGCTGCCAGTATAGCCAGAGGTCTCAGGGGTCGTCGGGAGCGCCGTTTTGTCCAGTCCATGGATTGTCCTCCTCCGCACAATGATTAGGATGGCCGTGATAGCAACGGCCCGGAAAATGGTCTTAGTAGGCGTGAAACGACCGCTACCGCTTGATGCTCGACTGTTCAGGCTGTCTGTCAAGGTGAGGTACGCCTGCGCTGAACTGAGCCGAAGGGCTGGAACCCCCTACTGTCTGACTGTCGCCCCGCGGCGTCGACGATAGAGCAGGATGCCCGCGATGGGGAGCAGGCCGGTGGCCAGCAACTCACCGCTGCCCAACTCGGGCGTGGGCGTGGGGCCGGGGCCGCCGCCATTGGAAGAGAGCGCGAAGAGCGCGGTCATGGGCGGGACGTTGGCCGTATCGCAGGTATGCCGCAAACACGGTAGCCCGAAGGCGTCCTCGATGGTTTGCAGCAAGGAGTAGTGGTTGTAGGACGTGCCGTCTTGCAGGCCGCGCGGACCGTGGTTGGTGATCACGATCGTGGCGACGTGACCGCCGCCGGGATTGGCGTCGCAGCATCCCGTTACGCCGCTGCTGCTGAAGTCATTCTCATCCCAGGTGATGACGATGGCCGTATTGCCCGTCGACCAAACCGGCGCGCGCTGTATCTGATCGACGAGGTGGGCAACGTAGGCGTCGCCGTCCTTGATCAGCGTGGTGTCGTCGCCGCACGCGCTCGTGCCATGCATGTCATGGCATTGGTCGGGCGCGATATAGCTGAAGGTCGGCGTTGTCGCCACGCTCGACAGGTCCGGCGTGATCGCCGTGTCGGGGACGATCTTTTGCAGCTCCGCCGGGCTCTTCTGTACGCTGGCGAAGTTCAGGAAGGGATTGTGCTTGGAGGCGTATAGCGCGGCGCCGCTGGTGGGGTACTGCGTGCCATAGTAGCCGGGGTAAGGTAACCCTTGCTGGTAGGTCTTCCAACTCAGACTGGTGTCGTCGAGTTGGGAGGCCAGGCTCGGCCCGTCGATGGTGTGGTTGACCCCGTTGGCGGTCGAGGAGAAGGGCGCGTCGTCCTGGATGCCGAAATAGTCGCCGCCGATGGTCGCGACGTAGTTGGGCTCGCTGGGATGCGTGACGCCGTAGTAGTTGGTCGCCAGACCGTAAGCAGTGGCCATGTGATTGAGGTTGGGCGCGCTCGGATTGCCGATAATCTGGTCGTAGCTGTGGTTCTCCATCACGATCATGAAGATATGCTGATAGGATGGAACGCCGCTCGTGGCGGCGGAGCGTCCCTGTGCGCCGGCTATGGTGGGCATCGCTACCCCGCCGGCCAAGACAAGCGCGGCGGCCAGGCGTGCGAGTCGTCGTAGAGCCATACCATTCATTGCGTTGCTTTCCTCCCGCTCCAGATAATCCGTGCTACATCGTTGCCGTTTCCGGCACGGCCTGAGCGGCCGCGCACCCTTGCAGCGTAGTCGGCCAACGTTAAGGCGTATTTAAGAGCGGGTTAAAGGAATGTTAAAAAACTTCCGGCGCGACATTTAACAGTCGCTTAACACATGGTAGACACATGGTTTACGCGACCTGGGGCGCGGCGGCCACGCGCCGCTGGATGCGGAGCCAGAAGCGCAGATAGGCCAGCAGTTCACGGGGGGTGTAATCGCGCGTACACGCGGTGGTCTGGCCGGCTTGTATAGCCCGGTACAGGTCCTGAGCCGTGGCGCCCGGGAAGCTGGTATAGCCCTTGCCGACGGCGGCCAGAATGTGTCCGTCCGAGTTTCCGAGGGCGGGTAGCCGCCGCATCTGGTTGTAGCGCGCCGCCTTACGGTTGGCGCCGGCCAGGAACGGTGTGGCATTGCTCGTCTCGATCGCGTCGAGGGCCAACTCGGCGACGACCGTGCCCAGGCCAAGCATGGTGATGGGCCGCCCAGTCGTCTGGTACGCCCGGAAGAATGGGTGCGGCGCGAAAGCCACCCCCCCTTGCGCGTGGATCGCCGTGACCGTCTCGGCGGCGCTACGCCCTGGCCGGATGAGTTCATGCAGAAACAGGCCCACCAGATGCCCCTCCCGCGTCGAGACCTCCTCACCGACGATGACCTCAAACGGATATTGCTCATGGCGCAGGATGTGCTGTGCTTCGAGCGCCCCCGCGATCGTGTCGTGGTCGGTAATCGCGATCACGTCGAGGTCCGTCTGTGCCGCCACATGCTCGAGCAGCGCATGGACAGTCGGCGCCCCATCAGAGTGGCGCGTGTGCATGTGGAGATCGGCCTTCCCACGTCCAGTCATCGTTCCTCCTCTATCCTCTATCCTCGCTCACGCTCCGCCATGTGCTGTCCCGCCGCCGTGGGGATGGCGCGCCGTGTGGCGACGAGCCCGGCATACCACCCCATCAAGTGGTCGAAGACGGCGTCCCAGGAGTGCGTCTCGGCGACGCGGCGGCCTTTCTCTCCCATCACCCGGCGCGACACCGGGTCTTCCGCGAGCGTGCGCGCGGCCTCCACGAAGGCGCCCCGGTCGTCGCTATCGCAGAGAATCCCTGTGTCGCCGTCTCGGACGACGTCGGGGACTCCGCCGGCCCGCATCCCCACCACGGGCAGCCCCGACGCCATCGCCTCATGGGCCGCCTGCCCGAACGTTTCGGTCGTCGAGGGGAACAGGAAGACATCGGCCGAGGCGTACACGGCGGCGAGGTCGTCCCTGTGCAGCGTCCCGGTGAAATGGACATCGTACGGGGCCACCTCGGCGGCAAGCGATTCCAGCGCCGGCCCCGCGCCGACGACGACAAGGGGATAGGGCAGCGCCCGTGCGACATCGGCCAGGAGACTGACATTCTTCTCAGGCGAGACCCGCCCCACATAGAGAAGGATTGGTCGGTCATGACCGCCGGTGAAGCGCGCGCGCACGCCAGCGTCGCGCCGATCGGGGTGGAACAGGGCCGTATCGACGCCGCGCCCGCAGACGTGGACGCGCGCCATCCCGCGTCCGCGTAGCTCTTCCGCGACGGTCGGCGTCGGGGCGAACGTGACGTCCGCACCCTGATGGATGTCGAGCAGGCGGCGCCAGGCGAGTGGGCGCAGGAGGCCGAGCCTGAAGTGGTCGGCGTAGCCGGCGATGTCGGTCTGATAGTGGGCGGCGACGGGTACACCGAGCGCGCGCGCCACCGTCACGCCCTGCCGGCCAAGCATGAAGGGGCCGGCAAGGTGTATGATGTCGGGGCGCCATGCGCGCAGCGTCGGCTCCAGGCGCGCGCTATAGGGCGCGACAATCACGTCGGGATAGGGTGGGAAGGGGACGCCAGAGACGGGCACGACCGTCGCGCCGTGGCACGACGGCACGCACGTTCCCGGCGCGAACACGATCGCGTCGTGCCCGTGCCTCTCTAGGTAATCCAGGTACGCGACGAGCATCCGCACGATGCCGTTCACGCGAGGCAAGAACGTTTCGGTCACGATGGCGATGCGCATCACCTACCTCCCCGCCTGTGTGGCGTATGCCGTCCCGCGCGACGCATCTAAGCGTCTACCCACAGTGTAACGACGCGATATTAATTGATTGTTAAGCTATTGTTAAAGGATATTTAAATGTTGGCAGGAGTCATACATATATGTATCTCGCCGCTAGCGCGCGGGCGCCGGGAGGGCAGCCTGAGATGACGCCCATTGTCGCGCATCATGTGCGCGCTGGCGGCGCGCGCCTGCACTACCTCGCGGCTGGCGAGGGGCCGCCGCTGGTACTCGTCCATGGGCTCTCCGCCTCCAGCCGTTGGTGGTCGCGCAATATCGGGGCGCTGGCGGCGAGCCGGCGTGTCTATGCCCTCGACCTCGTCGGGTTCGGGCGCAGTTGGCCGAAGCATCGCTTCTCGCTCGATCAGGCCACGGAGGCTGTCCTAGCTTGGATGGATGCGCTTGGCCTGCCACGAGCCGACTTCTGTGGCCATTCGATGGGCGGCCAGCTCTGTATCAGGCTGGCCGCGACCCATCCCGAGCGTGTCGGCCGGCTCGTGCTCGTCAACGCCTCGGGCCTGTCCCTTGGCGCGCCCGCGCTGCGCCTGGCCTGGCGATGCGCCCGGTCGAGTGGGCAAACGCGCTTCACGTTCGCGCCAACCGTCCTGCGCACGACACTCCAGGCCGGCCCCTTGGTGCTCCTCGGAGCCACGCGTAGCCTCCTGCGGGACGATGTGGGGCCGCTGCTAATGGGCGGTATCGCCGCCCCCACGTTGGTGGTCTGCGGCGGACGCGATGTCCTCATCCCGCTCACGGTGGGCCGCTCCTTGCACCGGGCAATCCCCGGCTCCCGCCTCGAGGTCGTGCCGGACGGTGGCCACAACGTCATGTACGAGCGCGCGCCACGCTTCAACAGGCTCGTGCTCGATTTTCTCGCCCGCGCTCCCGACCCATAGGCGACGATCCAGCTGCTTCGCCTACTTATTTGCGATGAGAGAACTAATTTCAACGTATTTTTACCATGACCATAAAAAATTAAAGACCCTTTAACATAGCTTTAACATGCTCTTAATATCGCCGTGCTAGGGTTGAAGTGTTGTATAGACAGCAAGACGATGTGGGCTGGCGCGTTATGATGCGCGGCGGCCGTCTCGGGCTGATCGCAACGCATAGGTTAGGCTTTTATCGGCATTTAAGGGTATTGCCTACAAGTTAAGGTTCTGAGCCACATGTCAAGTACCCGCATTTCCGCCGCTCGGGGTGGCAAAGGGAGCGTAGCAGCATATACGCCGTACGTCCACGAGCCTTTTGCTCCCACACACGGCTGTCGCTACGCCATGCGCCTCATGCGTTTGTGCAACATGGCAGCTGTCAGGTTGGCTTAAAAGCTGCAAAAATGGCCTTGACAACGGCTTAAAATCCTTAACTTGTAGAAAAAGATTTAAGGGTTATAGTGGGAGGACACCGTGAGCACGAACGAACGACACGTGAGCCGGCGCGGCCTGCTGCGGACGGGGGCGCTAGGCGGCCTCGGCGTGGCAAGCCTGGGGCCGCTGGCGAGTATGCTTGACGCCTCGCGCGCCTTCGCCAGCGGGAGCGCGGCCGGCGGTGGGATGAGCGCGCTCACCGCGGCGGCCAAGCAAGAGGGCCACATCAACCTCATCACTATCCCGCTCAAGGACTGGGCCAACTACAGTGAGATCATGGCCCTCTTCCGCTCACGCTATGGGCTGACGATCGCGGACGCTATTCCCGACGGCAGTTCGGCGCAGGAGGTGGCCGCGATCCAGAACCTGAAAGGGCAGAACCGTGCGCCCGATGTCGTGGACGTATCGCCGGCCTGGGCGGCCAAAGGTAAGGACAAAGGGTTCTATATCCCGTATAAAGTCGCGGAATGGAACACAATTCCCGCAGCGATGAAGGACCCCAACGGCTACTGGTTCGGCGATTACTATGGCGTGCCGGCGTTCATGTCGGTCAACTCGGTGGTCCCGCAGGCGCCGCAAGACTGGCCGGACCTGCTCAGCCCGAAGCTGCGCGGCAAGGTGGCGCTGGGCGGCGATCCCCGCCAGGCCGGCGAGGCCTTCGGCGCTGTCTTCGCGGCCGCGCTGGCCAACGGCGGCTCACTCGACAACATCCAGCCGGGCGTCGACTTCTTCGCCAAGCTGAAGAAGGCCGGTAACTTCAACCCGACCTTCGCGCTGCCCGCCAACGTAGCCAAGGGCGCCACGCCCGTCGCTATCCGCTGGGACTACTTGCTGCTGGCCTCGCGCGATTCGTTCAATGGCAATCCGGCCGTCACCGTTACCGTGCCCAAGAGCGGCAGCTACGCCGGGTACTACTGCCAGGCCATCAGCAAGTACGCGCCGAACCCCAGCGCGGCTAAACTGTGGCAGGAGTTCCTCTACACCGACGAGGTGCAGCTGCTGTTCCTCAAGGGCTACACGCACCCGGCGCGCTACACGGATCTGGCCAGGCGGGACAAGATCCCGGCATCCCTGGCCGCGAAGTTGCCACCCGCCGCGGCGTACGCCAATGTGAAGTTCGCCACCGTCGCGCAGATCAGCGCGGCGCAGACGATCCTCCAGGAGCAGTGGGGACCGAAGGTCGCCGGTAGCTAGCAGTAATGGCCGATACCATCCACGAGGCCACGACGCCGCGCATCCGCCAGGGGACGATCCGCCGCCCGGCGCGATCGTTCGCCTGGCTGCCCGTGACGCCATTTTTCCTCTACGTCGCCCTCTTCCTGCTGATACCAACCATCGTGCTCGTCGTCGGCGCCTTCCAGACGGAATCGGGCCGCTGGACACTGGACAACGTACGAGCGCTGTTCGCGAACCAGTACGCCAACGCCTACCTGACGAGCATTGGCATCAGCCTGACCACGGCGCTCATTGGGACGGTTTGCGGCTTCTTCGTGGCCTATGCCGCCATCAAGGAAGGAGCGCCGCGCTGGATCAGGGCGCTCCTCAGCACGTTCGCGGGTGTGGCGGCCAACTTCGCCGGCGTCCCACTGGCCTTCGCCTTCATGGCGACGCTGGGGACGACCGGCTTTATCACGGTGTTCCTGCGAGACCACGGCCTCGACCTTTACCAGGGCGGCTTCACGCTGTACTCGTTTTTCGGCCTCGCACTGGTCTACACCTACTTCCAGCTGCCGCTCATGATCCTGCTGATCAGTCCGGCACTGGACGGGTTGCGCCGCGAATGGACGGAGGCGGCGGCCAGCCTCGGCGCTACGTCGATGGAGTTCTGGCGTTGGGTGGGCCTGCCGATCCTGTGGCCCGCGCTGCTCGGCGCCCTGGTGCTGCTATTCGGCAACGCCTTTGCCGCCTATGCCACCGCGACGGCGCTGGTGGGCTCGCAGATCGGCCTGGTCCCGATCCTGATCGGCCGCGTCACGACGGGCGACTTCGCCTCGAATCCACAGATAGCCAATGCCCTCTCGCTGGGTATGGTGCTCATCATCAGCGCGGCCATGGTGGTGTATGGCGCGCTGCAGCGACGCTCACGGCGGTGGCTGCGATGACGCCGGCGGTGGGGAAGACTCGGGCGCGGACGCCCGCGCTCGCGCGGAAGGGCGCCAGAAAGCGCGGTCGCTTCACGATTGTAGACAGTATCTGGCTCGTGCTGGCCGCGCTGTATTTTGTGATCCCGCTCATCGGCAGCGCCGAGTTCAGCCTGGAGACAGGCCCGCATCGCTACGGCTTCGACGCCTACGGCGCGACGTTGCGGGACCCTAATTTCCAGTCCAGCTTCCTGCTCTCGTTCGAGTTAGCTGTAGCCACGGTCGCCCTCAGCATGGTCCTGATGGTCCCCACCGTGTTCTGGGTCAACCTCAAGCTACCAAGCCTGCGGCCGGTGATGGATTTCATCAGCGTGCTCCCCTTCGTGGTCCCGCCGGTGACCCTGGCCATCGCCATCCTAGGGATGTTCCGCTCGGTCTCATGGTTGATCTCCGGACCCCAAATCCTGGCGCTTGTGTACGTCATCTTGGCGCTGCCGTTCACCTACCGTTCGCTGGACGCGGGCATGCGCGCCATCGACCTGCGCACGCTCACTGAAGCCGCACAGGGTCTCGGCGCGGGGTGGACGACGATCCTGCTACGTATCATCCTGCCCAACCTGCGCTTCGCCATGCTCTCGGCCGCTTTCTTGACCGTCACGCTGGTGATGGGCGAATATACCATGGCTAGCTTGCTGCTGTTTAACACCTTTGCGACGTACATGTTTCAAATTGGCAGTGACCAGGCCAACCAGGCGGCCGCACTGGCTATCCTCAGCTTGCTGCTTACCTGGGCGGCCATGTTCGGTATCCTGTTCCTCGGCCGGGGTGTGGGGCGGCGGCAGGTACAAATTGGAGGGGCGCGCTAACGATGGCCGAACTGGAACTGCAAGGCCTACACAAACGGTTCGGCGAGGTTGTCGCCCTGGAGAGCCTCGATCTGACGATCCGCTCCGGCGAGTTCGTGTCCTTCCTCGGCCCCAGCGGCTGCGGCAAGACAACGGCCTTGCGCATCGTGGCGGGCTTCGAGCAGCCGGACGACGGCCGTGTGCTGCTCGAAGGCAAAGACATCACGGCCACGCCCATCAACCGGCGTGATATGGGCATGGTCTTCCAGGCCTATAGCCTGTTTCCCAACTTAACTGCTCGGGAGAACGTCGCCTTTGGGCTGCGCGTGCGCAAGGCGCCAGCGGCGCGGCGCGCCCAGCGGGCCGGGGAACTGCTTGATCTGGTCGGCCTCTCGTCCGCGGCCGACCGCTACCCGCACCAACTCTCCGGCGGACAGCAGCAGCGCGTCGCCCTGGCACGCGCACTGGCGATCGAGCCTAGTGTGCTCCTGCTCGACGAACCGCTCTCGGCCCTCGACGCCACGGTACGGCTGCAGTTGCGCGACGAGATACGCCGCATCCAGACGCGCCTCGGCATCACCACCCTGTTCGTGACGCACGACCAGGAGGAAGCCCTCTCCGTCTCCGACCGCGTCGTGGTCCTCTCGCAGGGCCGCATCGAGCAGGTCGGCGCGCCGGCCGAGATCTATGGTGATCCGCGCACGGTGTTCGTGGCCCAGTTTATTGGCACGATGAATAGAATTGTGGGTACGGTTCCCGCGACCGGACAAGGGGTGGTCGAGGCGCGTGACCAGTTGTTGCGCGCCGACCGCGCCCACGCGTGGCGCGCCGGGGCGCCCGCCCTCTTGCTGATCCGGCCCGAGTCCATCGCGGTCGAACTGTTGGCTGGCGGCGCGGGCGCGCCGGAGGGCGGCCTGATGGGCACGGTGCGGATACGTACGTTCCAGGGGCCGGTGACCCGGCTCACCGTCGAGAGCGCCGTGGGGGAGTTGAAGGTGGACATCGCCAGCGCCGAGGCCCTGTCGTTGAGTGACGGCGACACGGTCGCCCTGACATGGGACCCGGCGGCGCCGCGCGTGATCGATCCCTCCGACGGCGATCGCGCGCCCACTCAAGATACCAAGCCAACGGCTATCAGCTATCAGCCGTCAGCTGTTGGCTAGGGCGTATTGCCATACGCCCCTACAGATTTTGGAAAGGACAACTGTATGGGACCGATCGACCTCGTGGTCTTCGATCTAGCCGGGACGACGGTCGACGACGGCGGTAACACCGTGCTGACTTGCCTGGTCGAGGCCGCGCGCGCTCACGACCTGCCCGGTACGCCCGACGAACTCAACGCTCTGATGGGTATGAACAAGCGCGAAGTCTTCGATGGGCTGGCGGCGCGCCGTTACCCCGACGGCTCCGCGCAGGCGGCGTGCATGGCCGGCGAGGCTTTGGCGACGTTTGTCACGGCGATGCGCAAGGCCTACGAGTGGCGCCTGGCGCCCTTGCCCGGCGCCGAGGAGACCTTCGCGTTCCTGCGCGCGCGCGGCGTTAAAATCGCCACGGACACGGGCTTCGACGCGGAGATCGGTGGGCTGATTATGGAGCGCCTGAACTGGCCCGGCCGCCTGACCGATCTGGCCGTCTTCTCTAGCGACGTGGCGCGCGGGCGTCCCGCTCCGTACATGATCTACCGCGCCATGGAACGCCTCGACGTGCACGACGTGCGGCGGGTCATGAAGGTGGGCGACTCACCGGCCGACCTGGACGAGGGCTCCAACGCCGGCTGCGGCGAGGTCATCGGCGTGCTCAGCGGCGCGCACACCGCCGCCACGCTTGGCCCTTGCCGCCATACACGGCTGCTCGGCAGCGTGGCCGATCTACCTGCCTTGTTTGAATAGCTATCAGCCATCAGCGTTCGGTTGATTCCCCCGGCGTGCGCCATAGGCCTGCGCTTTTAAGGCCAGGGTTCGACTCATGAGGAGGAACACATGCCTTTCGCCCCTGGTCAAGACGGGTGGGTATTGCTCAATCCCGGTCCGGCCTGCACCTCGACGCGCGTGCGGAACGCCCTGCTACGCGGCGACCTGTGTCATCGCGAGAGCGAATTCGCGGACCTGCTCCTGGGCTTGCAACGTAAGCTGCGCGCGGCGCTGGACCTGCCGTCGACGTATGGCGTGGCAGTAGTGACGGGGTCGGGCACCGCGGCCATGGAGATGGCGGTCATCGGCGCGGTGCGGCCGGGCCGCGCCCTCGCCGTCGTCAACAACGGCGTCTACGGCGCGCGGCTGGCCGCCATCGCACGCGCCCACGGCATCGCGGTGGCCGACGTAAGCGGTCCTTGGACAGCGCCGCCGTCGCTCGACGAACTGGCCGCGCTGCTCTCCGCGCGCGACGACCTCGACGCTCTGGCGGTCGTCCACCACGAGACGACGACTGGCCTGCTCAACCCGATCGAACAGATCGGGCGGCTGGCCCGCGAGGCTGGTGTGCCGTTGATCCTGGACGCGATCAGCTCGATGGGCTGTGACGCGCTCGACGTAGCGGCAATAGGCACCGACTTTGTGATCGGCACGGCCAACAAAGGTTTCCATGGGCTGCCCGGCGTTTCCTTCGTCTACATATCACCACGCGGTCGTGAGCGCGTCGCCGCGGTCCCCGCGCGTGGTGTCTACCTGAACCTGGCGGCGTATCTCGCGTCACAGGAGCGCGGCGATGTCTCATTCACGCCTGCGGTGCAGGTGTGCTACGCGCTCGACGAGGCCCTGGACGAACTCGCCGAGCGCGGCGGGGTGTCCGCCCGCGTGGCGGACTACGCCGTGCGCGCCGCGTTGGTACGGGAGGGCGCCGCCGCGCTGGGTCTGGCCGAGTTCCTACCGCCCACGGCCCTGCGCTCCAACGCTCTCACCGCCTTCCGCCTGCCACCGGGTCTGGCGTACCAGGAGTTGCACGATCGGCTCAAAGAGCAAGGGTACATCATCTACGCGGGGCAGGGCGGCCTGTCCGGCGAGATGTTCCGTGTCGCCACCATGGGCGAGTTGTCGCTCGGCACGCTACATAACTTCGTGGGCGCCCTTGGGCGCGTCCGCGGGGCGGCGGCCGGGTGGTGACACTGACATCGACGCGACAGGCCGATGTGCTCGTGGTCGGCGCCGGGGTGCTGGGGACGTTCCACGCGTACTTCGCGGCGCTCAAGGGCTACAAGGTCCTGCTCGTCGAGCGCAACGCGTTTCCGAGCGACGCCTCGACGCGCAACTTCGGCATGATCGCCCAATCGATCGTGCCCGTCGGCGGCGCCTGGGCGGGGTACGCGCGCGACAGCGCGGAGATCTACCGCGCGCTCCAGCGCGTGCACGACATCGGGGCGCGGGCGCCGGGGAGCCTGTACGTGGCCTCGACTGAACTCGAGCGCCGCGTGCTGGACGAGTTCGCGCGCATGTACGGCGCGAACTACAACTGCGCGTACCTCGACGCCGATGAGGCGCGCTACCGCTACCCGTTCATTCAGGCGTCGTACTGCGTGGGCGCGCTGCTCTTCCCCGACGACCTGACGCTGGAGCCGCGGCGTATGCTGCGCCAACTCATCCCATACCTGACGCAACAGGGCTTGCTGGACTACGCGCCCCATACCTCCGTGGTCGCCGTAGAGGCGTCTGGGCAGGGTTGTCTGGTCAGAGACGCGCGAGGCCATAGCTACGCGGCCGATCGCGTCATCGTGTGCGGCGGAGCCGACTGTACGACGCTGTTCCCAACATTGCTGGAGCGGAGTGGACTGCGCCTGTGCAAACTACAGATGATGCGGACGGTCCCGCGGCCCGGTTATAGGTTGCCACACGCGCTGCTGTCCGGCCTATCGATCCGGCGCTACCCCGCGTTCGCGTCGTGCCCGTCGTACGCGTCGTTGCTGGACGAACCCGTCGACACGGCGCTGCGCGACTATGGCGTCCACCTGCTGTTCAAGCAATTGCCCGACGGATCCATCGTCGTCGGGGACTCGCACGAGTACGTGGACGTCCGCGACGCGGCCCTGCTGGCCGAATCGACTAACCCCGCGATCGACGCCGCCATCCTGGGCTACGGCCGGCGCATGCTCGCGGCGTCCTCGTGGGACATCCAAGAGAGGTGGAACGGCTACTACCTCACGCATCCCGTGCAAGAGGTCTACGCCGAAACGATCGACGGCGTCATCCACCTCGCGACGGGCATCGGCGGCAAGGGCATGACGACCGGACCGGGCTACGCGCGGGCGCATATCGACGCCATTTTGCCGTGAGAGGGCTGTGCAGGCCCGCCACGGTACCGAGCGACGCCTGTACGCTCGCTTACTCCTCGCCCCGCCAGGCCGTCCGGCCTTCCTTCAGGCCGTAGTAGACGATGACTAGCCCCGCGAGGGGATCAGCCCACCACCAGCCGGCGAGGGCGTTCAACAGCAACCCCACGAGGACGGCGGCGGCGAGGAGGGCGTCGATGAGGGTAACATGCGCTTCGGTCATCAGCACGGCGTTGCCCAGTCGCTGCCCTGTGATCTGCTTGCCCCATGAGAGAAGGAGCATCACCGCCAGGGTCGCCGCCAGCCAGATGATGCCGCCCATACTGGGGGCCGGATGCGTCTGGGCGAGCAGGGTATAGGCGGTCTGCCCCAGGATGTAGAGGGCCAGGAGGAAGAAGGCGCCTCCGATGAGGCGGAGCGCCCGGCGCTCGCGGCCCTGATCGGCGCCCGTGAGCTGCCAGACCACGACGACCGAGGCGAAGATCTCGATGAGCGAGTCAAGGCCGAAGCCGGCCAGGGCTACCGAGCGCGCGGCCACGGCGGCGGCCACGACCACGACGGTCCCGACCACGTTCCAGCCCAGGGTCGCGTATTCGAGGCGCAACCCGCGCCGGAGCAGGGCCGCGTCGGTCATGCCGTTTTTCCTCCAAACAGGCTATAACACGGTGATACCCCCTGGGACCACCGGCATCTTGCCGGCAGACGATCGCGGCTATAACGCCTGCTAGCGGCGACCCGCTCGCCTGCAAAGGTGTGCCGACAAGATGTCGGCCGTCCCAGGGAAGTAGGTCGACAAGATGTCGGCGGTCCCAGGGGGACGGCGCGCTAGCCCCTCGCCCGCGGCTAGGGCGAGGGGCTAGGTAGCCATGGGTTGGGGGTGAGGACCGCTACTTGCCAACCGAGGGGTTAGTTTTGGGCCGTGGGTTGAAGTCGATGGGGATGTTGTTGCTGATACCCTGCGCGCGGTCGGTCGGGACGATGCCGAGCTGCGTGCAGCCGTAGCCGCTGACCCCTGGAAGTGTGTGGATCAGAGTCTCCGGGACCTCGGCGTAGGCCGCGGAGAGCGGCGCGGCCTGGCCGCTCAGCCGCGCCGGGTCGAAGGCCGAGAGTAGGTCGCCGACCCCCGATGTCAGGGCGTCGTAGGGGCCTAGATTGCCCTGGTGGAGGACGCTCTCGCCGGTCTGCCGCGCGTGCAGTTCGTCGGGGAGCAGCGCCAGCGGTTTGAGGCCGAACACCTCGTCCACGAATTTGACGACGGAGGCGTGGTCGCCTTGCTGGTGCGAGACGTAGCCGGTGCGGCTGTACGGGGAGATGACCATGAGGGGCACGCGCGGCCCGTCGGTGATCACGCTGCCGTCGGGGCCGAAGCCGCGAACGGGCGGACGGACGTGGTCGTAGTCGCCCTCCGAGTCATCCCAGGTCAGGACGATCGCGCTTTGGCTCCAGTAGGGGCTGCGGGCGATGCGGTTGATCGCCTCGGCGACGAGCGCCTCGCTGATCTGCGCGTCCGAGTAGGCCGGATGGTCGTCATCGCCCACGAAGTTCTTTTGCACTTTGGCGTTGGGGTCGGCCGGCTTGAGGCCCATGAGGTTTTGGTAGCCGCCCTTGAGGTAGAAGACGCCGCCCTGGCTCGGGAGCGTCCGCTGGTCCACCGCGTTGAAGAAATCCTGCAGGCCGTGCAGATGCTGCCGCTCCACGCTGTTGTTCATGACGTAGCCGAAGTACTGCGGGCCGTTGTGGTGGGTGATGTACGACGCGTGCGTCCCCGTCGCGTCGGTCGGGCCCTGGGTCGTGTCGGTCGGTTCGCGGTTATAGCCTTCCTCATACCAGCCCCACGGCGTCGCGGCGTGACCCGACATGCTGAGGTCGGCGATATCCTGGTGCACGTTGCCGAGGTCGGAGGTCGAGAAGGTGTCGTACGCGGCGATCTTGTTCGCGTTTTGGCCCTCGAAGCTCAACGGAAGCGAGGCGAACGTCAGGTTCCGCTGAATGCCGTACTGCGCGGTGATCGGTCCGGTGAAGTCGCCCGGGTTGACGGGCGCCTTATGGCTGTTAGGGTCCTTGGGCGAGCCCCACAGTGGGTCGTTGTCGTTGAGGACCGGAACGCCCGCGCCGGAATTGCCGTTACCCTTGTACGCCTGCGCCGGGTGCTGTACCAACTGCGTCATGCCGGTCTGCGCGGCGATGATCGCGAGGTTGCCGGGGGTCGACGGTCCGGTCATCTGCTGGAAGATGTGGTCGAAGAGCGTGAACTTGTGGGCATAGTTCCACAGCAGAGGGACCGTGTCGCAATCCTCGTAGGCCATCGCCAGCTCGCCGAACTGCTTGGCCTTGAGCGAGGTCACGCCGCCCTTGGCGTACTTGGCCTCTTCGGTTTGCGCGAAGCGGTCCATGCGCGGCGTGTCGTTGGACACATCCATTTTGGCGTCGATGAGCGCGTGCGAGTGGTCGATGTCGTCGGTGTCGGCGGCGTACTGCGCGGGGCCGATGCGGAACGGGTGGATCGTCGCGACCGTCCCGTCGGTGTTGGTGATGGGCTGATAGAAGCCCGGTGTCTGGGCGGGAGGCTGCGAGTAGAGGCCGTCGGCGCCGGGATACGTCCCGAAATACGAGTCGAACGAGCGGTTTTCCTGGTAGAGCACGAACACGTACTTGACGTGTTGGCGCAGCTGCGTGATCTCCTGCTGTGGGGTGACGGCGGCGCCGCGGGCCGGGTGGATCGTCGCGCCGATCCTATCGGCGAGGCCAGCCGGAGTGACGACAGCGCCGAGGATGATGGCCGCGGCGACGGTGGCGATGGGACGGTACACGCGCATGGGCATCTCCTTAGTCGCGTTGTTTTGCCGCGTTGTTGCGGGTGGGCGGGGCAATGGGCAACGAACGTTGGCCGCGTGGACGCGGGTGACGGGGCGCTACACGTATTAGGATACACGTTAGAGATGGTTTCATGCATATTTCCACGGACGCGCCGAAATATTTAACATAGATTTAACATTACTTGCACGAAATTCACAAGAAAATCCCGTAACTTGAAAGGTGTACGGCAGAGGCCGCGCGGCGTCGTCAGCCCTCTCCAAGGTGATGGGAGCTACGACGAGGTGTACATCGGGATGCGCGGCAGCGAGCGGCCTTGACCGGACAGGAATCATGAGCGCCGCGCATTTGTACGCGGCGTCCGCGAGAAACGCGGCAAAATGTAGGCCGCTAAAGAAGTATAGTCAGGAGAGCAAAAGGTATGATTCGCACACATCAGGCGTCGCGCTGGATCATGGGGGCCGCGGGCGCGGCGGCGGTCGGCGCCGCCGTTATTTCCGGAGCGGTGAGTCCGGCCCCGGTTCCGGTCTCGGCCGCGACAAGCATCGTCGGGGCGGGCTCAACCTTCGACCTGCCGTTTTTCAACAAAGCCTTCCCGATCTACGACAAGAGCAACGGCGTCAGCGTCAATTACCAGGGCATCGGTTCGGGCGGCGGCATCAAACAGTTCACCAGTAACACCGTCGATTTCGGCGCGACCGACGTGCCCATGAACGCGTCCGAGTTGGCCGCCGCGAGTAAGACAGGCAGTTCCGTGGTGCAGATCCCCGTCGCGCTCGGCGGCATCGCCATCGCCTACAACCTGCCCGAGGTCGGCTCCAAGGTGCTCAAGCTCGACGCGGCCACGCTCGCTAATATCTTCCTGGGCAAGGTTACCAAGTGGAATGATTCGTCCATCAAGGCGCTCAACCCTTCGCTCAGCCTGCCGGATCTCACCATCTTGACCATTCACCGCTCGGACGCCAGCGGCACCAACTACATCACCACCAACTATCTGAGCTCGGTCAGTTCCGATTGGAAGAGCAACATCGGGACCGGCAAGAGTGTGCAGTGGCCGAGCAACAGCGAAGGTGGCAAGGGCAACCCCGGTGTGTCAGCGGCGATCAAGCAGCATACCGGGGCGATCGGGTACGTAGAACTAGCCTATGCGCTGGACAACCATATCCCCTTCGCCCAACTCAAGAACCAGGCCGGCGCTTACCTGTTCCCCACGCAGAACTCGGTCAAGGCGGCGGCGGCGCAGTTCCCCAACGTCAGCTACAAGAGCTTCTCGATTGTGAACGCGCCCGGTAAGACGAGCTATCCTATCGCGGGGTATTCGTGGGTGCTATTACGTCAGCAGCCTAAGAACAACGCGCAGGCCCTGGTCAAACTGTTCCGCTGGACGGTTTCGACTGGCCAGATGTACGCCAGCCAGTTGAACTACGTGGCGCTGCCCAGTAACGTGCAGCAGCAAGCGCAGAGCGCGCTCAACGGCGTCAAGTAAGCGTCACGCTGGCTTTTACAGGGCGTCACCCGGAGTGCGATCAGGGCTCGCGAGAATTCACGAGCCCTGGGTATATAGTAGAGACGGGCAAGCAACGAGAGGAGGAACATCATGCCACGCTTCTCATACGATGATCAGGTGACGACCGACCAACCCGGGCCGTCGTGCGCTGCCGCATTGCGTGCGGCGATGCAGGCGCTCGGGGCGACGGTGGAGGCGGTGGGTGGCATGGACATGGAGGCGGAGAAGGGGACGCAAGCCTTCCGCACATGGGCGGCATCCTGTCGTCCGCGGACATGCTGCCGGTGCACATTCACGGGCATGTGGAGGATATGGGCACCCAGCGGGTCATCTACCTTCAGGTAGCGGAGAACATGGGGCTGGGGCTGATGCACGGCATGGAGAACAAGTATCGGCAGCATTGCCAGGATGTGCTCGCGCGACTCAAGAGCCAACTCGCCGAGCAGTTGAGTACGACGTAGCTGAAGCGCCACAACTCGTCGATCGGGGGCAGGGCAACGACATCTTGGAAGGGATCAAAGCAGTACTCACCTAACGGTTGTCTTGCAACGTTATTTTGCAACATGGAGGATAATGAGGATAGAGGATAATAGAGAGGTGTCTACGCTCGATCTGCGCCCGCGCACGCTCCGGCCGCCGCGACCGGCCGCGCCGCCGCCGCTTCCGCCGTCCGAACAGGACAAGGCAGCGCCAGTGCGGCGGGAAGCGGCCGCGCTCAAAGGCCGCCATCCCGGCGACGCGATTTTCCACGGTCTCACCGTCGTGTTCGCCGCGCTGGTCATCATCATCGCCGCCGGCGTTGCCCTAACGCTCATAGTGTCGGCGTGGCCGTCTCTTACGCGCTTCGGGCTGGGCTTCCTCACCGGCAGGACGTGGAATACGCATGGCGATAATCCGGACACGGGCGTCTACAGCGCGCTTATCTTTATCTTCGGCACCACGTATACGTCGCTGCTGGCGCTCGTGCTGGCCGTGCCGTTGAGCCTGGGGGTGGCCATCTTCCTCTCGGAACTGGCGCCGGCGCGCCTGCGCGGGCCGGCGTCGACGTTGGTCGAACTGCTGGCCGCCGTGCCCAGCGTGGTCTACGGGCTGTGGGGTATCTTCGTGCTCAACGGTCTGCTGGCGCGACCCGTCGAGCCCTGGCTGGGCGCCCACTTCGGCTTCATCCCCCTTTTCAGCGGCGCACCCTTCGGCTCGGGCATCCTCTCGGCCACCCTGATCCTAACTATCATGATCGTCCCGACGATCACAGCTATCTCGCGCGACCTACTGCGGGCGGTGCCGCGCGAGCAGCGCGAGGGCATGCTCGCGCTCGGCGCGACGCGTTGGGAGACGATCACGCGCGTCGTGGTCCCCTACGCCCGCGCGGGCATCGTCGGGGCGATCGTGTTGGGTCTGGGGCGCGCCATCGGCGAGACGATGGCCGTGACCATGGTCATCGGCAACGGACGCTACATTGGCCCCTCGTTGTTCGCTATCACCGATACGATGGCCAGCGTCATCGCCAACCAATTCACCGAGGCCACGGGGACGATCTACCCCGCCGCGCTGCTCGAACTGGGCTTGCTCCTGTTCGCCATCACTATTATCCTGAACGCGTTGGCGCGCCTGCTCGTGTGGACGGTCGCGCGCGAACCGCAGACCGGGAGGAGCCTATGAGCGCCGTACCCGTTCCTCCGACACAGCCTCTGCGCGCCAAGCGCGGCGGACGCCGCCGCGCCACCAACAGAGTGATGCTGGCCTTATGCGCGTTGTGCGGGATCATCGTGCTCATTCCTCTCTTCGTCGTGCTCGTCTATGTAGTGACGCAGGGCTTTTCGGCGCTCGCGCCGTCCCTTTTCACGACGACACACAACAACGGCGGCGGCCTGCTCGACGCCATCACCGGCACGCTGTTCCTGATCCTGATCGCCTGCGCCGTTGGGCTACCCATCGGGCTGCTGGCCGGCGTCTACCTGGCCGAGTTCGGGCGGGGGCGCTTCGCCACCGCCGTGCGCTTCCTCTCCGACATTATGGCCGGCCTGCCCTCGATCGTGGCGGGATTGGTCGCCTACGGCCTGATCGTCGCGCTGACGCATGGGTTCTCCGCGCTCTCCGGCGGCGTCGCGTTGGGCCTGCTGATGTTCCCGACGGTGCTGCGTACCACCGAAGGCGTGCTGCTCCTCGTGCCCAACGCGATCCGCGAGGGCGGTTTGGCCTTGGGGGTGCCGCGCTGGCGTGTCATCGTCAGCATTGTAGTGCCTACCGCGGCGGGCGGGATCGTCACCGCGATCATCCTGGGCATCGCGCGCGTGGCGGGGGAGACTGCGCCGCTGCTCTTCACCGCGTTCGGCTCGGGCGATCTCCCGAAGGGCCTGCTGCAGCCGTCCAACGCCCTATCGCTGGCGATCTGGAACAACTCGCAGGCGCCCGACCCCCAGTCGCACGCGCAGGCCTGGGCTGGCGCGCTCATACTCGTCGCGCTAGTGCTGCTTCTCAACGGTCTGGCCCGCCTCGTCGCACGGCGCTATGGCGGCGTCACACGCTAGGACGCTCGTATGGCCCTGACGGTCCCGCGGGGCTCGTGCATTATCCGTGGAACCGAGGCGTACAATGCTGCGTAGGGGCGTATGGTTATACGCCCCTACGATAATGCACAGACCCTGATGGTCCCGCGCTGTCGTGGACGAATACCGCGCGGTCGCATACCATGAATCTGTGCCCCAGTAGGTATAGCGTGAGTAGGAGGAGCACAGATGTTGAAGCGGCGCCCACGATTGGCCGGACTCGCCGGACTCATACTGGTCGGGTTCCTGGTGGCCGCCGCCGGCGGAGTAGCCGTGGCCGGCCAAGCTAACGCTCATCAAAGCCACGTCCTCGCGTCGTCCGGCGGTATCCACAAGATCAAGCACGTCGTCGTGATCATGCAGGAGAACCGCTCCTTCGACAGCTACTTCGGGACGTACCCCGGCGCCGACGGCTTCCCCATGATGAATGGCGTTTCCATCGTCTGTGTCCCCGATCCCAAGAGGGGTAACTGCGTCAAACCCTACCACGATACGTCCGACCTCAACGGGGGTGGCCCGCACTTTAGCGCCGACGCGCGCGACGATATCAACAGCGGGAGGCTGGATGGATTCATCGCCCAGGCCGAGCGCGGCCGCCGCGGTTGCTTGAACGCGGTCAACCCGGCCTGTACCAACAGCACGAACCCGGATGTGATGGGCTACCACAACGGGAGCGACATTCCCAATTACTGGACCTACGCCAAGAACTTCGTGCTGCAGGACCACATGTTCGCGCCCACGCTCGCGTGGAGCCTGCCCACCCACCTCTACATGGTCTCGGGCTGGACAGCCCTCTGCCACCGGCGTCACGTCGCGGCGAGCTGCTCGACCGTCATCGACAACCCGGCCTACCCGCCGGACTTCGCACGCGGGGCGCCGCCGCCGGACTACGCCTGGACCGACCTGACCTATCTGCTGAACAAGCGACATGTGAGTTGGGGCTACTACGTCTTCGCCCAACAGAGCCTGTGTACGCGGTACGTCTTCAGTTGCCCTCGGTCCGTACGGCGCGCGTCCACGCCCGATATCTGGAACCTGCTGCCTTTCTTCGACACGGTACGCAATGACAAGCAGCGCGGGAACGTGCAGGACATCTCGAACTTCTATGCCGCCGCCCAGAAGGGCGCACTACCGGCCGTTTCATGGGTCATCCCCTCCGGCGCGGTCAGTGAACACCCGCCGTCGCTCGTCAGCGCCGGCCAATCCTACGTCACCGGCGTCATCAACACCATCATGAAGAGCCCCGACTGGAACAGCACAGCCATCTTCCTCAGTTGGGACGACTGGGGCGGCTTCTACGACCATGTGGCCCCGCCCGTCGTCGACGGCAGCGGCTACGGTATCCGTGTGCCGGGGCTCGTGATCAGCCCCTACGCCCGCCGAGGCTACGTCGATCATCAGACCTTGAGCCACGACGCCTACCTCAAGTTCATCGAGAACGACTTCCTGGGCGGCCAGCGGCTCGATCCGGCGACGGACGGCCGGCCCGACCCGCGTCCCGATGTGCGTGAGAACGCGCCGCAACTCGGGGAGTTGGGCAACGACTTCAATTTCAACCAGCCGCCGCGCGCGCCGCTGCTCTTGTCGACGCAGCCGCGAACCGACCTGGTGAAGCCGGCCGCCACTCCGACTCAGACGCCATAAGCTACGGCTTTCTCAGCCATTTCTCAGTCTCATCGAGTACCCTACGCTAGAATTAGGATTCGCGCGCGAGATCTTGTCGTCCCATCGGTTTGTTGGTTGGGCTATGTCCGCCGGCGCGCATGGCGCCGGCGGCGAGGGGGGAAACGATGAACACACGGTCGGCACGACGTATCGGAGGGGCGGTTGCTCTCTTGGCGCTCATCATCATCGCCGTCGGCGCGTTCGGGTACGCGCGACGGGCGGGGCCATCGACGAGCACAACCACGGCGACCGGGGCGACCGGCGGTATCCACAAGATCAAGCATATCATGGTGATCATGCAAGAGAACCGCTCGTTCGACAACTACTTCGGGACATACCCAGGCGCCGACGGCATTCCCATCAAGAACGGCGTGCCCACGGTGTGCGTGCCCAACCCCAAGAGCAAGAGTTGCGTGCGTCCCTACCACGACCGCGCCGACCTGAACCTGGGCGGCCCGCACGGCGCGTCCGACCTGGTCGTAAACGTCGACGGCGGTAAGATGGACGGCTTCATCAACCGCCTCCCTGGCAAAAACCTCGACCTCTATCCCGGCTCGCCCGTTTGCGCGGACCAGTTCAACACCAAGTGCACCGGCGGAGGGCCACCTGACGTGATGGGCTACCACACGGGCGACGACCTGCCTAACTACTGGGCCTACGCCAAGAACTACGTGCTGCACGACCACATGTTCGAGCCGGTCACCTCCTATAGCATCGCCGCGCACCTCTACATGATGTCGGGCTGGGCGGCGCAGTGCTCCAAGACCGGCGTGGCGTCGAGTTGCCGCAACCAGTCCGCCACCCCGCCCGTGATCCTACCCGGCGCGATAGGTCAGAGCATGTCGCGGCCCAACTACGCCTGGACCGACCTGACGTACCTGCTCAACGCGCATAAAGTGAGCTGGAAATATTACGTCGCCAACGGCACCGGCCCCTATTGCAGCAACAACTATACCGACACGAACTGTAGCCTCACGCTGCAAACCCCACAGTACGGCACACCGCAGCTCTGGAACGTGCTGCCCTACTTCACCGATGTGCGGGACGACAAACAACTGAGCGGTATCCAGGAACTCGGCCACTTCTACACCGATGCCAAGGCCGGCGCCCTGCCGCAGGTCTCCTGGATCGTGCCCAACGCCGTGGACAGCGAGCACCCCGCGGCCCTGCTCAGCACGGGTCAGTCCTACGTCACCGGCCTCGTCGACGACATCATGCGGAGCAAAGACTGGGATAGCACGGCTATCTTCCTGGCCTGGGACGACTGGGGCGGCTTTTACGACCACGTCGTCCCGCCGAAGGTCGATCAGAACGGCTATGGCATCCGCGTGCCCAGCCTGGTGATCAGCCCCTACGCCCGCAAAGGGTACATCGACCATCAGACGCTCTCTTTCGACGCCTACCTGAAGTTCATCGAGGACGACTTCATGGGCGGGCAGCGCCTCAACCCCAAGACGGACGGGCGGCCCGACCCGCGGCCGACCGTGCGCGAGAATGTGAAGACCCTGGGCGACCTGACCGCCGACTTCGACTTCAATCAGTCCCCGCGCGCGCCGCTGCTGCTCTCGACGACGCCCAAGACCGATCTCATCGCGCCGCCCACGCCCACCCCGTCACCGACGCCCAAGCCGGCCGCCGCGGCGGCGACGCCCAAACCGTGACGCCCCGCGCCCAGTTAATGGGAGACGAGCAACACGACGGGTGTGTGCTCCTGCGTGAGGACCTCTTGGGTCGTCGCCCCCAGTGCCAGATGGGCGGCGCCTCGGCGCGTTGTCGCGCCGAGGCCGATCAACTGATAGTCGTCGCGCCGCGCTTCACGGAGGATCTCGGCACCGGGATCATCGCTTGTCCGCACACGGTGGGTCACACGCACACCCTGGCCGCCGATCTGTTTCGCCAGGCCGCGCATCACGCCGGTGATGGCGGTGAGCCCCTGGTCATCCTCCCCATCGTGCGTGGAATCCGCCCAGGTGGCGACGAGGGGCCGCGCCACATGGAATAAGACCAGCTCGGCCTCGTTATGACGGGCCAGGCACGCGGCTACGTCGATCGCGGCCATGGAATGCTCCAGACCATTGATGGGCACGAGGATGCGGTTCGCGTCGCCGCAAGAGACGCCCTTGCCCGCGCTGATTACGACGAGGACATCCGTCTGGCCGTCGTTGATGATGCGATCGTTCAGGCGCCCAAGCGAAAGCAGCGACGCCGGCTGTGGCGGCCGGGCGCCGATCGCGACGAGATCGTAGCCCTTGGCGGCGGCGAGGGCGTCGCGCGGCTGCTGCTGTGCGTCCGCGCGACGCTGGGCCGGCTGTGCCTCCGGTGCCGCTGTGGCCGCGCGCAAGGCGTCAGGCGTCCGCCCGTTGCTTAGGGCCGGTTCGAGTTCGGGGCGATGTTCCACGTCAAGCCGCGTCACGTCGAAGACCTGGTTGTGTGCCTGTTTGGTCGTGGCGATGCACGCCACGACGTCGGCGACGAGCGCGGGGAACAGCGGCGGCGCGACCGGCGTCAGCACGCGCTCGACCCGTTGCAAGTAGGCGTGCTCCGCCGCCTCTTCCCGCGCCAGCCGCTCCGCCTCGGCCGTCGACGGCGGCGCCTTCTTTGCGAGCAACGTGAGGAGCGGCGGTGAGATGAGCACGGTGAGCATGGCCGCCACGGCGTACGTGGTGTATAGACTGCTCGAGAGAAAGCCCAACTCGGAGCCGACGACCGCGACGATCACGTCCGTGCCGCCCTTCAAGTTCAATCCGACGCCCACCGACGCGGCTTCCCACCAGCTCAATCCGCCCAAGCGCGCCGAGGCCGCCGAACCCAATCTTGACCAGCGAGGCGACGACGAGCAGTAGGACGATCGTGATGATCGCCGAAGGGCCGCTGGGTTGGGTAAGATCGACGCGCATGCCGGCGAGTACGAAGAAGACGGGACCAAACAGGCCGAGCGTCATCGTCTGCATGCTCTGGGCCAGGGGCGGGCTGACGCGCGGCGCCCCGCGCAGGAGCACGCCGACGATGAACGCGCCGAGCAGCGGGTGCAGGCGCATCGCGTGTGTGAGCGCGCCGACCAGGAACGTGAGCACGAGCACGAACGAGATCGGTCCCCGCGTGATATGCGTGGCGTCGGTGACGCGGCGCATGGCCCAGAAGGTGAAGCGCCGCCCCAAGGTCAGCATGAACAGGAAAACGCCGAGCGCCGAGACCACGCTTTCAGCGGCCGCGAGCAGGGGGGACGAGCCCTGCGCCGAGGAAATGACGGACAC